>Ga0272445_1000299_pt1 | contig 48228 bp, 43 predicted proteins | sample YNPCB0031_FD_194404 | JGI IMG/M metagenome (GOLD analysis project Ga0272445, IMG submission 194404) | Hot spring sediment microbial communities from Yellowstone National Park, WY, United States - YNP-CB-003-1 | ecosystem: Environmental > Aquatic > Thermal springs > Hot (42-90C) > Sediment... | reverse complement strand
ATGAACATAGTTGCGACATCATCACCTACATTCTACATTGAGGCAAGGGATGCCCAGGCTCCTGATGAACTTGTGACAATTTCCTACAGGGTAGATGGTTCTGACTGGACGCCATTTACATCAGCGAGGACAATCACCCTTTCAGGACTTGAGGAGGGTCTTCACAGGCTTGAGGTTAGGGCGAAGGACGATGTAGGCAACATCTCAACAGCATCAATGGTCTTCAAGGTATCTACGGGTGCAGCTGGATTTGGATGCTCAGTTGTTAAGTCTTCTGGTCTCGGGTTTGGAATCATCCTTCTCTTTGTTCCTCTCCTTTTCAGGAGAAGGTCATAACACATAGCCTTTTTCGGTTATGATAAGGGGGGCATTCGCCCCCCCTTTTTTATTTTCCTGTGAGGTTAATCTTCAGGAGTTCGGAAGAAAAGAGTATTCAATTTATTTGAAAAAAGGAAAAATCTCAATATAATTTAAACCAAAAGAGAAGGAGAGGAAAAATGAAGAAAGGAATTCATCCAGAATACAAGGAAGCAATTATTACATGCACCTGTGGAAATGTTATAAAGACGAGGTCAACGAGGGGAAGTTATACTGTTGAGATATGTTCAAACTGTCATCCCTTTTTTACAGGTCAGCAAAAACTTGTTGATACAGAGGGAAAGATAGAGAAGTTCAGAAGGAAATATGGAAAGGCTTCCCAGAAATCTTCTTGAACACATTCAGAGAATTGAGAACAGATACGAGGAACTCAACAGGATAATTGAAAGAGAGAGGCTAGAGGGAAGGAAATTGGCAGAAGTGATGAAAGAAAGGGCAGAAATGGAGGAGATTGTTTCTGCCTATAGAGAATATCAAAATTTTGTCAAAGAATATGAAGAACTTAAATCCCTTTCGGAAGAGGCTCCGGAATTGAAAGATGAGGCGAAGGAAGAACTTGAAAGAATTTCGGAGGAAATAGAAAGGGTTTCAAGGAGAATAAAGGAATTGCTCATACCAAAAGACCCGATGGATGAGAGGAATGTAATCTTAGAAATAAGGGCAGGGGCGGGGGGTGAGGAGGCGAGTTTGTTTGCAGCTGACCTTTTGAGGATGTATCTCAGATTTGCAGAAAGGAAGGGGTGGGAGACAGAAATCCTTTCAACAAGCACAACAGGACTTAAGGGATATAAGGAGGTGATAGTTCTGATAAAGGGGAAGGGAGCATACAGCACTTTAAAATACGAAAGTGGCGTCCACAGGGTTCAGAGGGTTCCAATAACAGAAGCTTCTGGTAGAATTCATACATCTACATGCACGGTTGCAGTCCTTCCAGAGGCAGATGAAGTTGAAGTAAAAATTTCACCGGAGGATTTGAAAATTGAAACATTCAGAGCCTCAGGGCATGGCGGTCAGCATGTGAATAAGACTGAATCCGCAGTAAGGATAACCCACATTCCAACAGGGATAAGCGTTCACTGTCAGGATGAGAAGTCACAGCACAGAAATAAGGCTAAGGCTCTCAAAATCCTGTATGCCAGGCTGAAGGAGAGGATGGAAGCCGAGAAGATGGAGAAGATTAGCTCCATGAGGAGGTCCCAGGTTGGAAGGGCTGAGAGGAGCGAGAAGATAAGGACCTACAACTTTCCACAGAACAGGGTAACTGACCATCGCATAGACTGGACGAGTTATGACCTTAAAGGATTTCTTGACGGAGATATTGATGAACTGGTGGAAAGGTTGAAAGAACATTTCAATGCAATGGAGATTGAAAAATTATCCGCAAAGAATCTGTGAAGTTCTCGGAAAAACAATCGGAATAGATAGATTAGAAGCAGAAATTTTGCTTTCCCGCGCCACAGGATTTAAGCGGGAGTTTATAATTGCCCATCCAGAGGCAGAGATAGGGGAAAGGGAATTAAAGGTTTTTTTGGACATGGTCTCAAGGAGACTGAGAGGGGAGCCAATTGCTTACATAACTCAATGCAAGGAATTTTTTTCAATTCCCCTTTATGTTGACAGAGGGTGTTTTATCCCGAGAACTGAAACGGAAGTCCTTGTTCAGTGCGCCCTGAAATTCAATCCAGATGCTTCATCGGTTCTTGACCTCGGCACCGGTTCAGGTGCCATAGCAATTGCTTTTTCCATAAACTCCCCTCACTCCACGGTTTACGCTTCAGATATTTCCCTTGATGCCTTAATGGTTGCAGGTAAAAACATAAAAAAATATGGGCTTGAGGATAGAATTTTTTTGATTCAGGGAGATTGTTTTTCTCCATTTAAAGGGGAATCCTTTGACATGATTCTTTCAAATCCACCATATCTTTCTTATCAGGAATACATGGAGAATCCGGAGCTCCATTTTGAACCGGTTGCTTCGCTTGTTGCAGGGAAAGATGGGGATGAGTTTATAAGGAGAATTTTGAGGGAAGGGCTGGAATATGTGAAAAAAGGCGGGTATATTATGATTGAAATGGGATACGGACAGGCTGAAAAGATAATTCCTCTTATAAAGGGAAAAAATTTTCAGATAGTTAAGGATTTGAGCGGCATAGAGAGAGTGCTTATTTTGAGGAAGGAATGACTGTTTACAGAATAAAGGGTGGAAAGCCCCTTGAAGGTTCTGTTAAGATAAGCGGTTCAAAGAATGCTCTTCTTCCAATAATGGCCGCATCAATAATTCTGGATTCAGCCGTGGTTCTTGAGAATGTGCCAGACCTGAGAGATATGAGAACCATGTGTGAACTTCTCAAATACATGGGAGCAGAAGTTCAATTCAACGATAACAGGCTCTTTATAGATGCGAGAAACCTGAAGAAGCTGGAAGCACCTTATGAACTTGTAAAGCAGATGAGAGCATCTGTTCTTGTGCTGGGAGCCCTTATAGGTAAGTATGGAAAGGCACGGGTTTCTCTTCCCGGAGGATGTGCAATAGGTGTCAGACCCATTGACCAGCATATTATGGGATTGAGAAAACTGGGAGCAGAAATTGAGATAAAGGATGGATACATTGAAGCCAGATGCGATAAATTGAAGGGATGTGAAATAAATTTTGATATAGTTAGTGTGACCGGAACGGAAAACATAATTCTCACTGCAGTTCTATCAGATGGAATAAGCATAATAGAAAATTCAGCTATGGAACCAGAGGTTGACGACCTCATAAACTTCTTGAACCTTGCAGGAGCAAGGATAGAGAGAGATGGAAGGAGGTTGAAAGTAATTCCCGCCACATCTTTGAAGTGCGAAAGATATTCGGTCATTCCCGACAGGATAGAGGCTGGAACCTATCTGGTTGCCGGTGCCGCTTCAAGGGGAAGGGTTGAGGTGAGGGGAGTGATTCCAGAGCATCTTACAGCTGTTTTGAAGAAGCTTGAAGAGAGTGGAGCCAGAGTGAAGATTGATGGGCATACTGTAACTGTGGAAGGGAACAGGATTAAGCCTGTTGAGATTATGACTGCTCCCTATCCGGGTTTTCCTACGGATATGCAGGCTCAGTTTATGGCAATGCTCTCCGTTGCAGAAGGAACAAGCGTGATAAGGGAAACAATTTTTGAGAACAGATTTCTTCATGCAGCAGAACTTATGAGGATGGGAGCTGATATTAAGGTAAGAGAGTCGGTTGCTGTAGTTAATGGGGTAAAGGAGCTTCACGGAGCCCATGTCATGGCTACTGATTTGAGAGCATCAGCCTCACTCGTTATAGCAGGACTTATTGCAAAGGGTGAAACTGTTGTGTCAAGGATATATCATCTTGAAAGGGGCTACGAGAGGATGGATGAGAAACTTTCTTTACTCGGTGCAGAAGTCAAAAGGGAAAAAATAGAGGGATTGTAGATGAAGATTGTGGAATGGAGAAAGGGCAAAGAATTCCCTTTCCGAAGAGAAGACGCCGGTGTAAACAAAAGGGTAGAAGGATTTGTGAGGAGGGTTTTTGACGACATTAGAAAGAATGGTGATTCAGCACTTCTGAGGTATATAAGAAAATATGATGGCTGGAATCCCCGTTCTTCCGAGGAGATTTACATTTCAAAGGATGATATCAAGAAGAGGTTCAGGGGTATAGACAAAAATTTAAAAGTTGCCCTTGATACAGCGAAAAGAAGGATAGAAAAGTTTCACAGAGGGACGGTTCCGAAATCCTTTAAAATAAGAGAAAGAGGGATTGAACTTATTTTCAGGGTTGTCCCCCTTCAAAGGGTTGGGATATATGTGCCTGGTGGTAAGGCATTTTATCCATCAACCCTTTTAATGAATGCCATCCCCGCAAGGACAGCTGGTGTGAAGGAAATTTTTGTTGCAACCCCTTCCTCTCCTGATTCTTTAAACCCCGCGGTTCTTTACTCAGCCATGATCTGTGATATTGACGGAATTTTCCTGATGGGTGGAGCCCATGCGATTGGAAGTTTTGTCTTCGGGACAAAGACAGTTCCATCGGTAGATAAGGTGACCGGTCCAGGAAACATATATGTAGCAGCTGCAAAAAGGGAGGCTTCAAAGTTCATCGGAATAGACATGTTTGCAGGTCCCTCTGAGATACTTGTCCTTGCTGATGGTTCGGTTCCTGCGAGATTTGTAGCAGTTGACCTTTTATCTCAGGCTGAACACGATGAAAATGCAGTTCCTGTCCTTGTCACAACATCAAAGTCTTATGCTGAGGAAGTGACCAAAATTTTGAAAGAACTCCTGGAGAATTCTCCAAGAAAGAAGATAGCGATGAAATCAATTTATAAAAGGGGGATGTGTTTTGTTGTTGAAAGTATTGATGATGGTATTGAAATTGTAAACAGATTTGCTCCGGAGCACTTATCACTTGCTATTGAAAAGCCGAAGAGCGTCCTTGATAAATGCAGAAATGCCGGGACAATTTTCCTCGGTGCCTACACTCCAGAATCAATCGGGGATTATGTGGCGGGACCAAATCACACCCTTCCAACCGGAGGGATGGCCCGGTTTCAGAGCACCCTTTCTTCTGCAGACTTTGTAAAGGCGATGAATGTGGTTTCATTTAATAAAAAATCCCTTGAAAACCTTGGAAAACATGCAATAACCATTGCTGAGTGCGAGGGGCTATTTGCCCATGCCTCTGCAATAAAGGAGAGGTTGAGATGAAGAAGGTAAAAGTGGAGAGAAAGACAAAGGAAGTCCAGGTTGATGTTCAGATAAATCTCAGGGGGGAAGGAAAGTCAAAAATAGATATTCCTGTCCCATTTCTTGCCCACATGCTTGAACTTCTTTCCTTTCATTCAAAGATTGACATGGAGATAAGTGCGAAGGGTGATGTAGAGGTTGACTTCCATCATACAGTGGAAGACATAGGAATTGCCCTCGGAGAGGCTTTTTCAAAGGCAATTAAGATGGAGGAGGGAATAGTGAGGTTCGGAGACGCAACGGTCCCAATGGATGAGAGCCTTGTTACAGTTTCCGTTGATATAAGCGGGAGGGGATTTCTGAAGTATAATGTGGATAAAAAGGGTAAAATAGGGAACTTTGATATGGAACTGGTAGAAACATTTCTTCAGGGATTTGCAGCTAAAGGAGGTCTCACGCTCCATGTTTTGCTACATTATGGGAGGAACAAGCATCACATCGTTGAATGTATTTTTAAAGCCCTTGCGGTTTCTTTAAGGAGGGCAATTCAACCATTGAGAGAAGGAGTTTCTTCCACGAAGGGAGTTTTATGAGGATTGGTGTAATAGATTACGGAATGGGAAATCTGAGGAGCGTTTTAACGGGTCTGAGAAGGATATCAGTGGAAGGGTTCATAATTTCGCATCCTGAGGAAATGAAGAATTGTGACAAAATTATTCTTCCAGGTGTTGGGGCATTTGGGGATGCAATGAAGAATTTGAGGACCCAGGGGTTTGAAGATGGAATAAGGGAATTTGTGAAAAAAGGCAGACCCTTTCTCGGGATATGTCTCGGGTTTCAACTACTTTTTGAAGAGAGTGAAGAGTCAAAAGGAATAAAAGGGCTTGGCTTTTTTAAGGGATGTGTCAAAAGATTTCCGGAGATTCCGGGAATAAGGATTCCCCATGTTGGATGGAATACGGTGAATTTAAAAAAGAGCTCTGTCCTCTTTGAAGGGATAAGGAATCCTGCATTTTTTTATTTCGTCCATTCCTATTATGCGGTTCCTCAAAATGAGGAGGTCATTCTCTGTGAGACTGAGTATTTCATACAATTTTGTTCTGCAGTAGAGTGGGAAAATATAACTGGAACCCAGTTTCATCCAGAAAAGAGTCAAACCGAAGGATTAAAGTTCCTTCACAACTTTTCCTATTTGTTTGGGTGAAGAAAAATTTCGCTTGACAAGAAAAAAACGCACAAACTAAAATTATAAAAAAGGAGGATAGAGATGAAGAGGATGATATGGGTAATGGGAATCCTTTTGTGCTCGTCCTTATCATACGGTGCAGTTTTTCTTGATGAGGACCGGAGCATCCTTTTCACAATGAGAACCTACACCCTGGCAAGAATTCTAACCCAGGAACCTGAACTATTCAGAAGGGAATTCTACAATGTGGGAGCATGGAGTTTGCTTCAGCACAGAACCTATCTTGAGCCACAGCTTATGCAGGACCTCTCCACGAGGACAGATGTGACGCCAGTTTTGAAGTGGTTCAAGGAGAGATTGAAAATTGACCGTATGAAGTATTTCATAGGGGTGAGGATTGAATACGATGGGGTTTATGACTACGGTCCTGATTTTTACAGAAAGAGGCTTCCCGACGAAATCACGGATGATTTGAAACTCAGAACAAGGCTCTTTGAGGTTTACGGAGATTTCAGGTTCCTTGAGAGGTTATATTTCAGAATAGGAAAGCAGAACATTTCATGGGGCGAAACGGATGTATTCAGGCTCCTTGACCAGATAAATCCCCTTGACCAGACCTTCGGAGGTTTTCTCACATCCCTTGACGAGAGGAGGGTTCCATCATTCATGATAAAAGGAATTTTTGACATTGGAAGCCTCTGGAAATTCTACGGCCTCTCTCTTGAGGGATTCATTGAACCCGAACCTACCCTTACAAAGGGTCCGACCCTTCCAGCAGGTGCTCCGTGGGCTATTATAACCGGTCCCCCTTCTCCCTTTGAAATGAGAATGCCTGAAAAGGAAGCATGGAAGGATTCAAGGTTCGGCGGAAGATTGATGGGAACAATCGGCGATTACACATTCTCACTTGCCCACTACTGGACATACATTGATAATCCAACTCCCTACCTCAGGTTTGACAAAACCATCTTTGACCCTGTGATTAAAAACATACCGGAAGCAGAAGAACCGATAAAAGAGAAATTCCCTTCAGGAGTTCCATATCTTGAACTTGGTTATCCAAGGATAATGCTTTCAGGTGCCTCGCTTTCAGGACCTCTTCCATTCTCTCCTTACTCAATAATAAGGCTTGAGTTTGCATATATCTACAACTATCCGTTATTCATTCCAGAAAAGAATATACCGATTTTAAGACCTGTCCTTGAACTCCCCGATGAGAAACTTGACGATTATCCATCACAATTAAACGCCCTTCTTGAACAAAAGGCAATCCTCTCAGAAGGGGTTGAGGGTGAGATTGAAAAGAGAGGAATGGTGAGGTGGGCAATAGGGATGGACAGGAATCAATGGATAAGATTTCTCAATCCGAGACAGACATTTTTCCTCTCTGCCCAGTTCTTCGGAGAGCATATAAGGGAACTACCTGATGGCGCCTCATACTCCATTCAGAACAGGGTAGAAAAAAGGGTTGTGACCCTTCCAGACGGTAGCAGTGTGACCCTTTCCAAGCCATATTTTGTAAAAATTTCTCCAAATTCCTATAAAGCCACATTTCTTATAAGGACAGGCTATCCTGTTCTAAGGGGATACCTTGGTCCTGAATTCTCAATGATTATGGAATTTGGGAATTTTGATATGTTTGCCTGTGTGATTCAGCCTTCACTAAACTACTACAGAGACCCGTTCAGGGTAAGGGTTGAATACAATTACCTCGGCGGAGATTACTCCGGAGTAGGTTTCTTAAAGGACAGGGATAACCTCATGTTAAAGATAGAATACCTTTTGTAAGGAGGAGAATATGAAAGGGAGAATACTTTTTATGGCTTTTGGTCTTGGCTTAATCCTTTCCTGTGGAAAGGAAAAGGGAATCTTTGACCTGACAGTGAGTGAGAAAAGGGAGGTGAAGGGTATTGAAGATAAGGTTGAGGTTGTGAGGGATGAATGGGGAGTTGTCCATATCTATGCAAAGAATGAAAAAGACCTGTTCTTCGTCCAGGGATACATGCAGGCATGGGACAGGCTATTTCAAATGTTACTGATGAGGGGGCTTGCGAAGGGTGAATTGTCAATAATTGCTGGTTCGTCAACCCTTCCAATGGATTTGAGTATGAGGCTCTTCAATCTCAGAGGTGTGGCGGAAAAGATGTGGAATATGATGTCTGAGGATGAAAAAGAACTCCTTCAAGCCTATGCTGACGGCGTGAACGAGTTTATGAAGAATGCAAAACCCTATGACCTTCCATTTGAACTCCTCGTCCTCGGGATATCAAATGCAAAGGCTCTGCCCGAATGGACTCCAGTAGATACACTTTCTTTTGCAAGGTTCATGACTTTTAATCTGAGTTTTGATGACGAGGGAACATTTGGAAACACTTATAAGAAAATTCAGGAGCGGCTTCTTCAAAAATATCCAGGAAATATAACCCTTGTTTCAGGAATGCTGACAGACCTTCTTGCTTTTAACATAAATAAAATGAGGTCCTATCCGGTAAGGGATGTCCACATTCAGATTCCCCAGAGAATAACATCAAGCCTTTCAATGGGCTCTGAAATTCCAGAAATTGATTATAAAGTCAAAATAAAGGAATCACCCGCCCTAAAAAATCTTGAAGAGGTATTTAAGCTCTTTCGTGGTTCAAGGTATATGAGCAACAACTGGGCTATTCATGGAAAGATAAGCGAAACAGGTAATCCCATGATTGCAAATGACCCTCACCTTTCTTTGACACAACCCCCTGTCTTTCACGAGGAGCACCTCAATACCAGGAAAAAGGGAGGGGATATAAATGCAGGAGGTGTCATATTCCCAGGAGCACCAGGGATTGTGATTGGTTTTACAGAGAACATTGCCTGGGCAGAAACAGTGGTTGGCTATGATGTTACGGATTTCTATGTGGAGATTTTATCATCTCCTGCAAAGCCCTGGAAGGTTTTGAGGAATGGAAAATGGGTTGATGTTGTTGAAAGGAACGAACTGATTCCATTCTTACCGGATGGCAATTCCTGTTCAATTCCGTCTGATATTATGGCTGAATTGAAGGAATATCCGGTTGATATAGGACCAACTTCTTATTCTAAGAAGGATGGACTGTGTGTCCTTCCTGTAACAATCTACGAGGTTGAAGGACATGGTCCTGTGGTATCAGCAATGCTTGAAGAAACTCCACCTAAAATAGTAACCGTAAGATGGACAGGATTTGAGCCGTCCCTGGAAATAAAGACATTCCTCGGATACCTCAAAGCAAAAGATATAAACGATGCAAGGGAGGCTGTGAAAGACTTTAAGGTTGGTGCCCAGAATCAACTGATAATTGACAGGGATGGAAACATTGGCTGGTTCCCGCATGCCCGGGTTCCAAAAAGGGATATAACAAAATGTGCTGACCCGAATTTCAATCCAGTCCCGCCCCATATCATTCCTCCTGTCCTTCCTATGCCAGGGGATGGAAGATGCGACTGGAAGGGATACATTGAAGGGGATGAACTATTAAGTTTAATCTCCCTTGAGAACCCGGATTCGGGATTTATAGTCACTGCAAACAATTCACCTTCGCCTATTACCTCCCCATACATAGGTGCCTACTTTGACCTCGGATACAGGGCGAATAGAATCCAGACATTGATAAATGAGAAACTTAATAAAAAGGGGAAAATTAATCCTGATGATTTGAAGGAGATTCAGGCAGATGCGCATTCAAACACCTGTGAAGATTTTCTACCTGTTTTAAAAGAGGGTCTTACTGATATATGGGATAAACTTAATGACGATGAAAAGTCCATATACAGCAAATATCTCAAGGACTGGAATTGTGATACCTCTTCCGGATATGAGCTAAGAGATGGAAAGATTCAGTCTGTTAAAGATGAAAAGGTCAGAAATAATGCTATTGCAACAAGCATCTTCCACACATGGTTTGCAAACTTCGTCCATGATACCTTTGACGACCAGATAGGAGAATCAATACCAGACCAGCTCTACGCAATGGCTATATATCACATTACATTCAGACCGAATTGTGCATCAAATCTTGATAAGCCCTGTCAGTTAAGAGGCGATGGTCCCTCAAAATTTAGTCCATTCTGGGATGATATAAATACTTCAGAAACAGAAACAAGGGATGACATAATTTTAAAATCCTTCAAAGAAGCAATTGCGGGTCTAAAGAATGCCTTTGGAACTGCTGACCCATCCTACTGGCTGTGGGGGAAAATTCACAAGCTCATTCTCAGGCATCTATCCTGTATCGCCTCATGTCCTCCGGAGATAGCAATTCTTAATGTCCCATCCATATTTGACCCTGTTTATGGCTCTACCTCCTATGCCGGAGTGGGCTTCCCAAGGGCTGGAGACCAGTTTGTGGTGGACAACTCAGACCCAGGGCTTTCAAAAACAGATGAGAACACGCAGAGGACATGGACATACAGCTCAGGACCATCATACAGGATGGTAGTTGAGATGACAAAAGAAGGACCTAAGGCATGGACTGCTATACCCGGCGGAAATGTAGCAAGACCGAAGAGCAAGCACTATTCTGACCAGATAAAAGAACTCTGGTGGTTGAATAAGTATAAGCAATTTCCATTCCGGGACGAAGATGTTGAAAGGTCTGCGGAAGAACTTATAATATTTGAACCAGAATAAATTAAGGAGGTGTTAAAGATGAGAAGGTTATTTTTAGCAGGTCTTCTGGTTTTCTTCGCTTCATCTTTGAAGGCAGAGATAAAACCAGGCACAGTTATAGACTCAACGAATGTTTCAAATTACAAAGAACTCCTTCCGGAAGCAGTGAACAAGAGGGTTGAAAAGGGAGAATATGTGCTAAAGGTAGGAAAACTTGGAACCCCTGATTTGAAGAATGTTTACAGTGAAAGATTCTATTCAGCATCTTCAAAAAATGCGGGCAGGTATAAACTCCTTGACAACGGAGGGATAATAGATGCCTCAACAGGAAAAAGACCTGTTCCCATTGGACCCGGTCTTCCATTCCCCGATATAGATGAAGCAGACCCACAGGCAGGGACAAAAATTATGTGGAATTTCTTCTCAACAGAATTCCAGGCAAATTCTCAGGAAGTGATGTGGATTTTGAAAGCTATAAGGGGAAGGAGCGTTGAGGTTGAGGTGATAGGGAAACAGGCTCGGTTATCATACGATTTCAGAACCGACCCCCTTACCCCAAAAGAGGATATAACATACAAGGAGATTTCTCTCTACCTCGCTCCTGCAGACCTCTTCGGAACCGCAGTCCTCACCTGGAGGTGGACAGAACCGGAAAAATGGGACTCAGGGTGGATGTACATACCTTCATTAAGGAGGACGAGGAGGACATCAAGTGCGAACCGTTCAGACCCTGTAGGTGCTACTGACTACATGGTTGACGATGTAAATGGGTATGCTGGAAAGGTTGAATTCTTTAAATGGAAGTTGATAAAGAAGACAACGATGCTCCTTCCTTACATACCGGATTCTGACGGAATAACGGTAACTTTTCCGAGAAAATGTGAATGGGAAAAGAAGAAAGGAGCAAAGGCTTTTGTCCAGCCGAGATACAGTATAAAGTGGGCATATAAGGAAGGAGCCCCAAAACTTGCGGGCTGGTGGCCCCTCAACATCGTATGGATTGAGAGACCTGTTTATATTGTGGAAGGTATCTCAAAGGACCCATATTACAGCGTTGGAAAGCAGTGGTTAGTCGTTGATGCGGAGACTTATAGAGTCCACATGAAATTCGGATGGGACAGGGGTGGAACCTACTGGAGGACACAGGTGATGACGCAAGGGTATTATATGGCTCCTGACAATTCAATAAGTGCAGCAGCTGCTGAAATATCATTTCTGGTTGACGAAAAGAGAAACAGGGCTTCCACAAGCGACAGAACAGCCCCTGAGGTGGTCCCGACCATCTTCAATCTGGACCTGAAAGAGGAACTCTTCTCAATGAGCAATTTTGTAAACTACGGAAAATAAGAAAAGTAACATTTTTTCTTAACGATTAGGTCCTTAAAATTTTAATTTGAAATAATCTCTCATTAAAGTATTATTTTAGCATTATGTCAGTCGAGGAAAAGATAAAAGAGGAAAGGCTTAAAAAATTAAAAGAACTGGAAGAGAGGGGCATAAATCCGTATCCCTCAAAGGTTAAAAGGACCCACATAATTTCGGAAATTATTGAGAAGTATTCCCCTGTTAAAGAAGGGCTTGAAAACGTGAAAGAAGAATTTTTTATTGCAGGAAGAATGATTTCAAGGAGGTCCTTCGGAAAAGCCTGCTTTTTTCACATAATGGATTTCAGTGGAAAGATTCAATGTTTTATTCAACTTCCAGATGTGGGCGGTGAAAACTATACCCTCTTTTCAAAAAATATAGATATTGGGGACATTCTTGAAGTAGGCGGAACCCTTTTCAGGACGAAGACAGGTGAGCTGACATTGAGGGTGATGAGCTTCAAACTCCTTTCAAAGTCCTTGAGACCCCTTCCCGAAAAGTGGCACGGTTTGAGGGATACAGAACTCCGTTACAGACAGAGATATCTTGACCTCATAATGAACAGAGATGTGGTCAATATCTTCATTAAAAGAAACAAGATAGTTTCCTTCATCAAGGATTTTTTGAAATCCAGGGGTTTTGTAGAGGTAGAAACGCCAGTTATGCATCCGATTCCAGGTGGAGCGAGGGCAAAACCATTTATTACCCATCACAATGCTCTGGACATTCCTCTTTATTTAAGAATTGCTCCAGAATTATACCTGAAAAGGCTCCTTGTCGGAGGCTTTGAGAGGGTATACGAGTTTGCGAGATGTTTCAGAAACGAAGGTATTTCAACAGTCCATAATCCAGAATTCACAATGCTTGAGTTTTACATCGCCTATGCTGACTACGAATACCTGATCTCTTTAACGGAGGAACTCATTTCATCCCTTGCAGAGGTGGTCAACGGAGGAAAGAGAACGAGGTTCAGAAACAATGAAATTTCGCTTGAACCTCCTTTTCAAAAAAAGAGATTTCATGAGCTCCTCTCAGAAAGGCTTGGAGCGGATGAGAAACTTTTAAACGATAAAGAATTTCTCACAAAAAAATGTCAAGAACACGGAATTGCGATTAAAGGTTTTGAAGAAAAGGGAGCACTTCAATTTTTGCTTTTTGAGAAACTTGTTGAGGATACTCTTATATCCCCCACTTTTGTCCTTGATTACCCTGTTGAAGTTTCACCGCTCGCAAAGAGGAAGGAGGGTTCACCTGAACTGGTTGAGAGGTTTGAGTTTTTTATAGGTGGAATTGAGATAGCCAATGCATTTACAGAATTAAACGACCCGAGGGACCAGAGGGAAAGGTTTCTGGCTCAGTTGAAAGAAAAGGAAAGAGGGGATGAAGAAGCCCATCCACTTGACGAAGACTTCTTAAGAGCCATTGAGTTTGGCATGCCTCCTGCAGCAGGTGAGGGTATAGGAATAGACAGACTTACCATGGTTCTCTGTGGAGTAGATTCGGTTCGTGAAGTCCTTTTGTTCCCGCTTCTTAAACCCGAATGAAAGAAAAATACGAAATTTCCATAAGCCTGAGATATCTTTTCGGAAGAAAGAAGTACGGGCTGATGAGAATCATCGCTTTCCTTTCGGTAGGAGGGGTAGTCATAGGGGTCATGACCCTTATCATCGTCCTTTCAGTAATGAGGGGTTTTGAAAAGGATATAACGGAAAAAATTTTATCTGCCAATGCCCACTTGATTCTTTTTAGAGGAGGGGATTTTTACGACTACAATGAGGCTGTGGAGGAATTAAAGAAAATAAAGGGGATAACTGGAATAAATCCATTTATTGTGTCACAGGCTATGATTTCTTCAGAAACCAATTCCTCTGGAGCGGTGATTTATGGAGTGTATCCTGAAAATGCAAGAAGTGTTTTGAAAATAAATAATTACCTTTTTAAAGGAAACTTTTTATCTCCTTCAACAGATGTATGCGAAATCATTATAGGAAAGGAGCTTTCCGATTCACTCGCAGTTGATGTTGGCGATGAGGTTTATCTTATCTCTCCAACAGGAAAATTGACCCCATTCGGGATGGTCCCGAAGGCAAAAAGAGCAAGGGTTGTGGGGATTTTCAGAATTGGCATGTATGATTACGATTCAAGCTTCGTTTTTATGCACATAAACCATGCAAGGGATTTTTTTGGGATGAAGGAAGGGATTTCGGGTATTCAGGTAGCAGTTAAAAATCCCATGAAGGTAGATGGAGTGGTCTGGGAGATAGAAAAAAGGCTTGGATTTCCCTATTATGTGAGAACATGGAAGGATTTAAACCGAAACCTTTTCTCAGCATTGAAACTTGAAAGGATTGTTTTTTTCCTTATGCTAATCCTCATCATACTTGTTGCAGCATTTGGAATAGCAGTGAATCAGCTGATGACATCTATGGAAAAATCAAGGGATATAGCAATTCTTATGAGTATGGGTGCTAAAAGAAAAGATGTAGTAAAAATTTTTCTCTATCACGGAATTATAATAGGAATTATTGGAGTAATAATCGGAACTGTCCTTGCTCTTACAATATGCTTTCTCCTTGCAAAATATAAGTTCATCTCCCTTCCCGGAGATGTTTACTATATTTCTAAACTTCCTGTTGATGTTCATTTAATTGATGTCCTCCTTACAAATCTTTCTGCCTTTGGAATATGCGTCCTTGCATCAATTTATCCATCAATAAAGGTCTCAAAAATATCACCAGCAGAGGTTCTAAGATATGAATGAAAACTTCGTGGTTGAAATAAAAGATTTAAGGAAGACTTTTAAATTAGGGGAAAAGAGTGTTGAGGTTTTAAAAGGTATAAATCTAAAACTAAAGAGGGGGGAAGTTTTAGCAATAACAGGCGCCTCAGGAGTTGGAAAGACAACCCTCCTTCATATAATAGGTGGTATTGAAAAACCGACATCGGGAAGGATTATCATAGATGGGATTGATATAACTGATTTTGATGAAGAAAGTCTCTCTGAGATAAGGGGGAAAAAAACAGCCTTTATCTTTCAGTTTTATCATCTCCTTCCAGACTTCACGGTTCTGGAAAATGTTATGCTTCCCGGCCTAATAAAAAAGCTCCCGTTCAAAACCTGTAAAGAGAAGGCTCTATTTCTACTTCAAGAGGTGGGGTTGTCGGAAAGAGTAGACCATTTCCCCTCTGAACTATCAGGTGGTGAACAGCAAAGGGTTGCTATCGCAAGGGCTCTTTTGTTAGAACCTTTGATCATCCTTGCAGATGAACCAACAGGAAATCTTGACCCGAAAACAGCAGAAATGGTTTTTGAACTCCTTATTGAAAAGGCTCAAAAAAATCAAACCACTCTTATAGTAGCAACCCATAATCTCCAGCTGGCAAGAAAAGTGAGGAACAGGGTTGAAATGGTTGATGGAAGATTTTCCTTTCCACACGAGGAGGAATAGTTGAGTTCACTGATTTTATTTTTAATCCTGCTTTTAAATAAAACCTATTATGTGCGAGAAATAAAACTTGAGGGATTGAAAAGCCTTGCTCCATCTTCAGTATATGAAATTCTACCTTTCAAAGCAGGAGAAAATGTGGATGAGGAAAAGATAAGGTCTGCGATAAAGAACCTCTATTCAAAGGGATACTTTTATGATATATCCGTTTACTATGAAGAAGAAAGTAAGAGCCTCATCTTCAGGTTCAAAGAGAAACCACGGGTAGCAGAGGTTGAAATAAAAGGTGCGAAAAAGGTGAAGGAAAAAGATGTAAAGGAAAAGATAAAAATCAAAAGCGGAAATTTTATTGATTATTCAGCAATAGCAAAGGACATCTCAACAATTTCTGAATTTTACAAGGAGAAGGGCTTTCCCTTTGCGGATGTATCCTATGAGGTAAAGGAGATAAGGGAGGGAAAGGCAAAGGTTGTGTATCGGATAGAGGAAGGGGACAAACTATTTGTGAGGAAGATATACATAAATGGCAACAAGAATATCTCCGACGAAGAGATTAAAAAATATCTTGAGACAAAGGAGAAGGGTTTTTTCTCATTTATAACCTCATCAGGAAGGTTTGATGCGGAAAAACTTTCAACCGATGCAGACAGGATAAGGGCAGTTTATCTGGAAAACGGTTACGCAGAAGTTAAGGTTTCTGAACCGGAGTTTTTTATTACTCCAGACAGAAAATCCATTGTAGTCATCTTCTCCGTTGAGGAAGGAGAAAAATACTATATTGGAAATGTTGATGTTGATGGAGACCTCCTTTTTGAAAAGGAGGACCTTTTATCAAAATTGAAAACCAAAAGCGGTGAACTCTTTAAGGCAAGCAACATAAGAAGTGACATCCTATACCTCACCTCCCTTTATTCTGATTATGGATACGCCTTTGCAAATGTTGACCCGAAGACATTTGTTTCCCAGAAAGAAAGAAGGATTGACATAACCTTTACGATAGAGAAAGGAAAGATTGTATATGTGGACCGAATAAATATAAAGGGTAATACCAAGACCAGGGATAAGGTGATAAGGAGGGAAATGAGGATATCCGAAGGAGACTTATATAGTGAATCTGCGGTAAAATTCTCACAGAGGAGGATATATGGACTTGGCTTCTTTGACGAAGTAAAGATAAATCAGGATATAAAGGGGGAAGACAGAATTGACCTCAATGTGGAAATAAAAGAGGGAAGGACCGGGAGTTTCAGCGCAGGGGTAGGGTTCAGTTCGGTGGAGAATTTCATCGCGACCGCTCAGGCATCCATTGGAAATTTTCTCGGTTACGGGCAGACTGTCAGGTTTTCTTTTGAATTGGGTTCAAGAAGGCAGCTCTACAGCCTTTCCTTTTATGACCCATACTTTCTTGATACAAACTGGGGGTTTGGAGCAGAGGTTTTCAATTTTGAATACAGGTATGTTGATTTCAGAAAGCACTCAACCGGTGGAGAACTGAGGCTGGGATATCTGATTGGAGAGTTCACAAGATTTTTCTGGACATACAGGTATGAATATGCGGATATAACAAGTATATATGGTGAAAAGGGATTTACTATAGAAAAAGGTTCAACATCATCCATCACATTAAGCCTTATAAGGGACACGAGGAATCATCCTTTTGACCCTTCAACCGGAACAGTGATCACTGGAAGTGTAGAATTTGCAGGCGGTCCATTCGGAGGCAATTATGATTTTACCAAGTTCTCCATATCTCACAGGAGGTTTTACAATCCTTTATGGAAATTTGTCTTCACCTTTGGAGGAAGGCTATCGTTTGGCTTTGAAAATCACTTAAGAAGGCTTCCATATTCTGAAAGATATTTCATAGGTGGAATTGATACGGTGAGGGGATATAGATATTATGGGATAGGTCCCGAAAGACCTGCTCTTCTCAACCCCCTTGACCCTTCATCATCTACCGTATCCATTCATTCAGGTGGTAACAAGATGATAATTTTCAATGCTGAACTTCTCTTCCCGCTCATTGAAGAAGCAGGGATAAAATGGGTTTTCTTTTTTGATGCAGGTCAGGCTTATAAAGAAGAGGAATGGATGGACCTTTCAAAAATAAAGATGGGATGGGGTTTCGGAATAAGATGGTTCACACCAATTGCTCCTTTCAGGTTTGAATGGGGATTCCCGATAAATCCTGCTCCAGGTGAAGACAGAATGGTCTTTGAGTTTACCATAGGAACATTTTTTTAAATATGATATAATAATTATGATGCGCCCGTAGCTCAGCTGGATAGAGCGTCGGACTTCGAATCCGGGGGTCGGGGGTTCAAATCCCCCTGGGCGCTTTAATTCAGGCTTATGGCTATAGGCTTTAGGCTGAAGGGATTATTTTTTATTAAGGGTTTCAAAAATCAAAACTCTCCCCTTAAGCCTTCAGCCTATTAAAGAATGAACCCCTCCCCTTGAGAAGGGGAGGGAAAAGTAATGAAAAATTCTCCCCTCTTTATAAGAGTCCCCTTTTTTCCTTCCCCCCCTCTTGATTAAGAGGGGGGACACAGGGGGGAGATTTTTGGAATAATAAAAATTTACGAAAAAATTTTAAGATGGAAAAACCCTTCCCAAAGGAAAATCTCAGATTGGTTGCTTCCCAACCTTAATAACAGGAGGGAGGGAAATGAAATTTAGAAAAGGAGCAGAGGAAAAATGTCAGATAAATTCCCCCTGGGCGCTATCTCTATCACATTCAACTTTTTTCTACCTTACTCTTCCCTATCTATGGCTGACATCTCCCCGAGACGGGGATTTGACGCTTATCCGATGTTCTCTTCATTATCCTCCATAACCACCGAGGAATTCCTGTATTTCATAGCCTCAGCAACTTCTCGCTTCAAAACCCTTCCCAACCTTCCCTTTTCAAGGGAAGGAGCAGAGGAAAAATGTCGGATAAATTCCCCCCGGGCGCTTTAATTCAGGCTTAAGGCTATAGGCTTTAGGCTGAAGGGATTATTTTTTATTAAGGGTTTCAAAAATCAAAACTCTCCCCTTAAGCCTTCAGCCTATTAAAGAATGAACCCCTCCCCTTGAGAAGGGGAGGGAAAAATAATAAAGAATTCTCCCCTCTTTATAAGAGTCCCCTTTTTTCCTTCCCCCCCTCTTGATTAAGAGGGGGGACACAGGGGGGAGATTTTTAAAATAATAAAAATTTACGAAAAATTTTTAGGGGGAAAATCCCTCAACAAAGGAAGAAAGTCAGATAATTTCTTCCCAACCTTCCCTTTTCAAGGGAAGGAGCAGAGGAAAAATGTCGGATAAATTCCTCCTGGGCGCTTTAATTCAGGCTTATGGCTATAGGCTTTAGGCTGAGAGATAATTTTGTTAAACTTTCTTTTTCATTCAAAAGGCAAAATTATTTGAAGTATATATTTTGTATACTAAAATTGTTTTCAATGGGAGTTGATGAAAAAACCCTTAAAGAGATAGTTGAAGAGGCGGTGCCCTTTTTTAAGCACATCGGACTTCGTTTAAAAGGTGTGGACAGAAATAGTGTAACCCTTTCCCTCCCACCTGCTGAGTTTCTGAAGAATCACATAGGAACCTATTATGCAGCGTGTATATTCACAGTTGCGGAAGCATGCGGGGGAGCAATATTCGCCCTGAAGGCAGACCCAATGAAATACATGATTATTCTAAAAGGCTTCAACATAAATTTTCTCAAACCTGTAACCGATGAAATTACATGCACTTTAAGAGTCACCGATGAGGAAATGGGGAAGGTTTTAAGTATAGTGGATGAAAAAGGAAAATACGATTGGACTCTCCCCCTTGAGGTCAAGGATGCGGAAGGGAGGACGGTAGCCTCTGCCACAGGGATTTATCATATCCGAAAGCTCTGGTAAACAGGAAAAATTCAAAATTTTATCCCTTCTCTATATCCCGGTGAAGGACAAAAACATTGTATCCCTTTTTTCTAAAGATTTCGGCAAGCCTTTCGGTCATAAACACCGACCTGTGCCTGCCGCCTGTGCATCCTACCCCTATAGTAATAACCCTCCTTCCCTCCTTTTTGTAATATGGAATTATCATTTCAAGAAAATTTTCAATACCACATAAAACCTCCTTTGTTTCCGATTTGTCCATGAGAAAATTTTTGACTTTCTCATCCAATCCGCTCTTCTCTTTCAATTCCGGAACGAAATAGGGATTTGGAAGAACTCTTGCGTCAAATACTATATCAGCGTCCTGAGGAATTCCATACTTATACCCAAAAGAGAAAAGCTGAAGGCTGAAAGAGATTGTGCTTTCCTTTAATATATCAACAACTCTCTCTCTGAGCTTGGCGGGAGTAAGTTCAGAGGTATCAATTATGTAATCTGCCATCTCCCTCACGGGTGTTAAAATTTCTCTTTCCCTTTTTATTGCTTCTTCAAGAGTAGGGGCGTCTAAGGGATGCTTTCTTCTTGTTTCTTTAAACCTCCTTATGAGCGCAGGGTCATTTGCATCAAGAAAAAATAGTTTCAACAAAAAATCCTTCTCTTTGAGCTCCCTGAAAAGGGGGAGAAAATCCTGGGGAAATCTTCTTTCCCGTATGTCAAGAACGAATGCTACCCTTTGAATAGGTTCTGAGGAATTAAGTATAAGCTCCAGAAATTTGGGTATCAAAGGAACAGGGATGTTGTCCACACAGTAAAATCCATTATCCTCAAGGATACGGGCGAAGGAAGTCTTACCCGACCCGGATGTGCCAGTGATGATGTATATTTCGGGTTTCATTTTAATAAATTTTTAAACAAATAGAGGAGAAATTCAATTGAAAGAAGATTCATCTTTTGATAGGTTTTGAAGTATGAAAATGACCTACAAAAAAGCAGGGGTGGATATAGGAAAAGCAGATAGATTTGTAGAAGAGATAAAAAGAATTTCAAAGGTAACACTGAGGAAAGAACTTCTTCTCGGGATAGGCGGATTTGCAGCAGCCATGACCATCCCTCGGAATATGAAAACGCCTTTGATTGTGTTTTCCACAGATGGGGTGGGGACGAAGCTTCTTGTGGCTGAAATGATGGATGATTTTTCTACTGTCGGGATAGACCTTGTGGCGATGAATGTGAACGATATTCTGACAACAGGGGCAGAACCTATTTGCTTTCTTGATTACATAGGAACGAGCAGGCTTGAGGAAAAAAGGGGAATTGAAATTATGAAGGGAATTGTAAGGGGATGTGAGATGGCAGGATGTTCGCTTGCGGGAGGCGAAACTGCAGAGATGCCTGATATGTATCCCTTTGGAAGATACGAACTCGTGGGATTCGCGATAGGCATTGTAGATAGAGGGAAAATAATCACGGGAAAAGCCATTAAAGAAGGAGATGTGGTTATAGGACTTCCTTCATCAGGTCTCCATTCAAATGGATATTCCCTCGCAAGAAAAGTCCTCTTCAAAAAATATAACTTAAATGAGAGGCTTAAGACTCTTAAAAAGTCTCTGGGAGAGGAATTGCTGGTCCCAACAAAAATATATGTCAAACCCGTTCTGAAAGCCCTTAAAAATGGAAGGAAAATTAAGGGTATGGCTCATATAACAGGTGGAGGAATTCCCGGAAACCTCTCAAGGGTTATTCCCGAAGGATTGGTGGCGGAAATAAGAAGAAATTCGTGGGATGTTCCGGTGATATTTAAAATTATACAGGAGGAAGGAAAAGTAGAGGATGCTGAGATGTTTAGAACCTTCAATATGGGGATAGGATTTATAATCGTTTCGGATAGAAAAGATGTTGATAATCTCATGAATGACCTTGAAAAAACAGGTGAAAGAGGCATTATAATAGGAGAGATTAAAAAAGGTAAAGGGGGTGTGAAAATTGTCTGAAAAAAAATTAAAACTTGGCGTTTTGGTTTCAGGAAGTGGGACCAATCTTCAGGCGATAATAGATGCCTGTGAATCCGGAAAAATTCCCGCGGAAGTTAAGGTTGTTGTGAGCAACAAACCCGGTGTATATGCCCTTGAAAGAGCTAAAAAGCACGGAATACCAAACTATGTAGTTGACCACAAACTTTACCAGACAAGGGAGGATTTTGAGAGGGAGGTAATAAAAATCCTCAAAGAACATGAAGTGGAACTGGTCTGTCTTGCGGGGTTTATGAGGGTTCTAACTCCGTTTTTTCTCAGAGCCTTTCCAGGCAGGGTGATAAACATTCATCCTGCTATCCTTCCATCCTTTCCTGGAGTGAATGCCCAGAAACAGGCAATTGACTATGGAGTGAAATTCAGCGGGTGCACAGTTCATTTTGTTGACGAAGGTGTGGATACTGGACCCATAATAATTCAAGCGGTGGTTCCAGTTTATGACGATGATACGGAAGAAACTCTGAGGGAGAGAATTCTCAAGGAGGAGCACAGGATATATCCGATGGCAATAAAACTGATAGCGGAAGGGAGGGTGAGTGTTGAAGGAAGAAAGGTAAGAGCTTCTGCTCCCAAACCTTCTTATCAACCTCTACACAATCCTCCCCTGGATGAGGGCTTCTAAATTTTTTCTATAGTAGATATGATATTTTCTTTTTTGAAGGGTTTTATTATGAATTTCTGAGCCCCCGCATTAATAGCATCCATTATGAGCCTTTCCTGCCCAAGGGCGCTCATGAGCACAATTTTTATATTGGGAAATTTTTTCTTAATCTCAATCATTGCTTCAATCCCATTTTTTCCGGGCATAACGATGTCCATTATGATTATTTCTGGAAGGAGTTTTTCAGCCAGTTCAACTGCTTCCACTCCATTTTTCGCTTCTCCCACTACTGTGTGTCCACTTTCTTCTAATATTTCCCGCAGGATTTTCCTTATATAGGAAGTGTCATCAACTATCAGTATTTTCTTACCCATTTAAAAAATTATACTAAAAAATTTTCAAAAAGCAAATATAACTTGACAGGGAAGAAAATTATAGATTATCATTAATAAAAAGGTGGTGCGTTGAAGAGGGTATTGAAAATTTTGATTCTTTTCCTCTTTTGTGAGAAAAGCCATGGAGCTGAGGTTCAGTTTCCTGATTTTCAAATTCCAAAGGTAAGAGAGATTTTTGATGAAAATGTGTCCAGGATGCTTGAAAGGGGAAATTTGATAATAGTTCACAAAAAGCCATCTCCGGAACTTCCTTTATTTGTTTCTGCAGGAACACTCATAAATGCCCCTGTTGAGAAGGTATGGAATGTTATTACGGATTTTGAAAAGTATCCTGAATTTGTCCCACAGGTTGACGAAGTAAAAACGAAAAAAATTGGAGAAAAAGAGATTGCTGTTACATACAATCTTTCATTCAGGTTTACGGTGATAAAAATAAAGGTTCAGTATACAGTCCTCATGAGGCTATCGCCTCCGACGGATATATGGTGGAGTCTAAAAAAGGACGAGAAAAACGACCTTGAAGAGGCGATGGGGAGATGGGAGCTGATTCCAGTTGGTAAAAACAAAACCGCAGCATTTTATACCATCTATTCCCACCTTCAATCTATGGGAAGGTTGATGAGGTTCTTTCTCAAGCAGGAACCCCATCTTGAAACAACGATACCTGTGTCAACAGGAAGCCTTATGGTGGAGGCGATGAAGAAACGGGTTGAAGAGGGCTACACAAAAGAAAAGTAGAGGATTGTTGAAATAAGAAATCCTGTAGCAGAAAAATAAATTTTATGTCTTATAAGGATTGTGGCAGATTTGAGAAGAAAACCTATTTCAAAAGAGAGGAGAGATAAAAGGATGTAAAGGATGTCACAGGTGAATTCTTTATCTGGAGAGAAAATTAAAAAGAAAAGCAATAAGAAAAAACTCATTTTTATTCCATTCCATATCCACCGCATAAGATTTGAAAAGAATTTTCCCTCCCCTCTCACTATTTCCTCCTCAAGAAGATAGATTCCCTCCATCGTGAGAATGAACAGAATGGTGTTAAAAAGAATTTTGAATGATGGGAAAAGAAATGTAAGAAAAATGCTCAAAGAAAAAATTTTTAAAAATAAATCCCCTCTAATAAGATTAACAAGAATTGATAAAAAAATCGGAAAGGGTGCTGATAGATTTTTCAATAAACCCGGAAATGGAAAAACTGGTGCGTATCCCCTCTCAGAATTTAAAAGAAAGGGTATTACAGGAAGTAAGGCAAAAAGAATTTTTAGTGGAGTCAAACCTTCCTCTTTTTTGAAATATCCAAAAATTATAAGTGAGCTCGCCGAGCACATGGGTAGGAAATGGAGGTCCTCCTGAAAAGCCTGAAAAGAAAAAAGAACAGGCGGAATGAGAAGAAGTTTTGACCTTGGAAATAAAATAAGATACAGCAAAATCAGACCAGCAAAATATGCAAAAATTCCAAAAAAATTCACCTCGCTGTTTCTCCGCCGTCTATTACAAAAACTGAGCCCGTGACAAATGAGCTCATATCTGAGGCAAGGTAAAGGACTATTCCTGCTATCTCTTCCGGTGAAGCGAACCTTCTCAAAGGAATTCTTCTTATCAATCTCTCTCTCATTTTTTCATCCTCAAGGGCTTTTCTGGTCATTTCTGAGACAAAATAGCCTGGAGCAACTGCGTTTACCAGAACATTGTAAGGAGCCCACTCAAGTGCCAGGGCTTTCGTAAAACCAATTACTCCAGCCTTTGATGCACAGTAGGCAGTCAGGTTTCCCTCTCCCTTTATTCCATTTATGGAGGCTATATTTATTATCCTTCCGGAACGAGCTTTCACCATATGTTTTCCTGCTTCCTTTGAGAAAAAGAAAACGCTTTTCAAATTCGCATTTATCGTCCTGTCCCAGTCCTCTTCTTTCATTTCAAGCACCGGAATTACCTCACCAATTCCTGCATTATTAACAAGAATGTCTATTTTTCCTGCTTCTTCTATGAATTTCTGCACTGCATTTTTTACATCTTCGTAAACGGTTGCATCTCCTTTAAGGACCATACTCTTTCCACCCGCCTTCTCTATCTCTTCTTTAAGGCTTATAAGAGCCCTTTCATCCCTTGAAAAAAGTCCTACGAATGCTCCCTCCCTTGCAAAAGAAAGTGATATCTCCCTTCCAAGCCCCTTTGAGGCGCCTGTAATTATTGCTGATTTTCCCTCAAGAAGTTTTTTCATTATCTACGGAGTTTATTTATTGCTCTGCCGTAAAGGATTATTCTATCATTAAATTTTTGGGACCTCCTTATTTCCGATTTCAATAACTCAAGGGTGAGATTTTTATTTAACCAGAATTTTATTTCTCTGTAGTGAATCTCGCTGTCATTTCTCATCTCAATTTCACCGTGAGTTTTACCTTTCACTTTAAAAATTACTTTTTGGTCATCAAACTGATTTTTGGTTTTTGCTTTGGAGTTTTCAACTTCATAATTGTTTGCTAAAGTTTCTACAACATCTCTATGCCAGAAGATGTGAAAAATTCTACCTTCTTTTACTACCAGAAAGTTTACCTCTCCACTGTTGAACATACTTTTATTTATAAATGCAGAAAGAAGCCTTTTTTCCTTTAACTTATCACACAACTTCCTCATGGGAATTTGTAATTTCCTTTTGTATTCGTTTTTATTTTTTAAATATTTTTTTCTATCTTCAGGAAAACATTCAATGCATTTCAAAAATAAATTGCCAAGCCCGTTCATAGCCCTAAATTCATAATCTGTCTCAAATCTTTTTTTACCATATAAAAAAATTTGCCATTTCTTTTCCCCACTTTTTACAGAGTAAGACCGACCTTCAGAATCTATCACATCTTTTTTCGCCTGTGGTTCACTTCTATATTCCTTCCCAATTCCTAAACAATTTGCAAACTCCCGTGCATCAGCGTGCCCTTTTCTTTTCACATAACTGGCTTTTTCACTGCTCATTGCTTTTTTCTTTGCCATTTTATTCCTTTTTGATGATTAACAATTCTTTTGCTTTTTTTATATGATTAGACATTTTCATCTTCCGATTCAGCCCTATTCTTGTTTCTCCCTGTCCCATTGTGTATTGAATTGGCAATTCTATAATTTCAAAATCTTTATACCATTTCCTTATGGTTGGAGAATCGTTATAAGACAGAATAAAACCTCCTTTATGATTTAAAAGAAGTTCCCTTAATAATTCATGGTCAAAATTGTTATGATGAATGGGAAAATTTCTTTGTGGATAAAGTCCTCTAAAAAGCGTGCTGTCTTTTCCTAAATAGTATGGAGGGTCACAGTAGAGAAAATCGTCTTTAAACTTTGGGATAACTTCTTCAAAAGAGCAACATTCTACCCTTATGTTTTTCACATTGAAATTTTTCACTCTTTCAAGAAGGCGACTATATGTTTCTTCGTTTGCATACACACTTGACATCCACCCTAAAAATCCCGGTCCATACGAAAGGTTGTGGTTAAAATAATAATAGGCGGCCAGCTTCAAAGGGGGTAATTTTATTTTTCCTTGCCAGTGCTTTTTTAACTCTTCCTTTACCCATTTGTATGTTTCTCTGTTAGGTTTCAATCTTGAAAGTTCTTGATACAATTCATAAGGCATTTCAATCTGCACTTTCCAGTAATTTACAAGAATGTCAAAAATTTCAAACCCTAAAACTTCTATCCCCAATTCTTTAGCCACTGCAATCTCAATTGAACCTCCTCCAAAAAATGGTGAAACCAATCTTTTTATATTTTCTGGCAGTTTTTCCACTACATAACCAACAGCCCAGCTTTTGCCTCCCGCATATCTTAAAGGAGAGCCCAGATATCTTTTATATTTCTTTCCCTTTCCTCTCAGTTCTTTCAAAAATTTTTCTTTTGGACTTTCTAAAGATAAATCTGAAAAAAGATAGGGTTGAATATAATCACCTTCTCTTTTTTCTTTTATTCCTATCTGAACTTTACTCATATTCTCCTTCTTTTTAATTATATAAGTTTGTTTAAAAAATCAAGGGATTTATTATTTATTTTTTGGGGAAAGCCTCAAAAGTTTTTTTATAACAGATGTCGTTGAAAATCCCTTAAGGAGAGGGATTCTCACAACCTTGCCTCCCAGACTTTCAACGATTTCCCTCCCTACGATAGAGTTTTTGTCCCAGTCGGCGCCCTTAACCAGGACATCGGGCTCAATTGCCTTTATGACTTTGAGTGGTGTGTCTTCATTAAATATAACTATGTAATCCACCACATCTATGGAAGAAAGGACAAATGCGCGGTCTCTCACAGAAAAAATGGGTCTTTTTTCCCCCTTTATCCTCTTTACAGAGGAATCTGAGTTCAACCCAACTATAAGGATATCGCCTAATTTCTTCGCCCTTTTTAAGAGATGAACATGTCCTTTGTGAAGGATATCAAAACAGCCGTTCGTGAAAACAACCTTCTTCCCTTCCTTTTTCAATTCTTTTCTTATTTTTACAATTTTTTTTAAAGATATAACCTTGGAAGGCATAGAAAAAAATGCGCGCCTGGAGGGACTCGAACCCCCAGCCCGCGGCTTAGAAGGCCGCAGCTCTATCCTGTTGAGCTACAGGCGCTTTGATTATAATATACAAAATCACAAAAAAATTTCAAATCCTTTTCCCTTGAGAAGTTCCGGGCTCATTAATTATCGCTGTCAGGCATTTTAAAAATTTTGCTTTTTGTTGATTTATACTGGCTGACATCTATTATCAAATTAATGAGGTGGATTTATTTAATAATTTTTGTCTCAACATTTTTGCTTACCTATCCCCGAATGTATTCCTTTTTAGACGAGGCAGGATATATGGGGATCACCTATACCTTAAAAAAGGGGACCATTTATGCTGACCAGGCAAATCTCAAATTTCCATAATCCTTTTTCAATGGAGAGCATGTGGTTTTCAAACATCCCTTTGGATGGCCTTTTTTCTTAATTCCGTTTACACCATTAAATGGAAACCTGATGTTTCTGGGAACTCTTTTTTATTTTGTTCTCGGATATATATTTTTTCTGAAAATTTTAAAGATATTTGAAGCCCCTGATTATTATGGTTTTCTCTACCTTTTTTATCCTCCTTAAATATGCAAAGAAAAGGCTTGTTATGTAGCAACTGATAACCTCTTACATCTTGAGGAATTTGGTGTATCAATAGAATGGATAAAAAATTTTGACCGGGTTTATTTAATAAAAACCCGCCCCCTTCAATAATCAGACCTAAATGGTAAAATGAGAGTATGAGAAAGGGAGAGTTGCTGATTTTACCTGTTCTTTTCCTCTTAGCCATTTTCTCTATAAAGTTAATAACCGCGGAAGGAAATCCGCTGAAGTTCCTTTTCCTTTTTCAGATAGTTACTATCTTCTGCCTCATAGCCCTCCTTGACATAAAATCATCAATAATTCTCGTTTTTTTATGGCTTCCGTTTAAGGGACTTGTTCGGAGGCTTTTTTACCTCATAGCCCCATTTACAAGATACGATGTAATTCATTTAACAGAGGCATTATACCTTTCTTTTTTGATGATATATCTACTTTTAAGGATGAGAAAGGAAATATCCGAAGAGTATTCAAGGAATAAAATTTTCAGGGTCTATCTTTTCCTTCTTTTTATCTTCTTCCTTCAGATTTTTAACCCCCTTCAGGGAAACATCCTTGTTGGGCTTGCAGGTGCAATATACATGATTTTTCCTGCCCTATGGTTCATTTTTGGTCTTTTGTTCGGGGATGAGGAGTTTGTGAAGAGGATTTTGAAGGTTATTTCAGTAACCGCCTTTATCACAGCCATTTACGGGATATTCCAGTTCTTTTATGGCTTAATGCCCTTTGAGGAATACTGGGTAAAGAATGTTCAGAAAGGATATGTGACTATTAAAATGTGGGGACATCCAAGGGCTTTCTCATCCTTTATGAGCCCTGATGAGGCAAGCAGGTTCTTCGCAACAGGTGGAGCGATAATGACCGGAAATTTCGTCCTTGAAAGAGGAGTTTTATCAATCCCTTTTCTTATACCAATCCTTTTAGCCCTTATTTTTACAGGTGTCCGCTCAGGTGTATTTTCATTCTTATTTGCAGTCCTCATAATTTTTTCCCTCACAGCAAAAGAAATAAAAAGGGCTTTTATAAGGGGGGTTATTATCTTTTTTGCCATTTATGCCCTTCTTGAACTCTTCATAAGCCCTCCTCCAAGACCAGCAGGAAATATGGAGGTTTCACAGGTTTATTACTTCCACATAATGAGGGGGTTGAAGGCACCAACAAGAGAGGAAACCTTTCAAACAAGGCTTAAAATATGGAAATACTATCTTACAGAATACATAATCAAATACCCCTTTGGACATGGTCTTGGAAGTGGAACGCTTGCAGCAGGAAAGTTTGGGAGTGAATCTTATGGGACAGAAAGCTACCTTTTCGCCCTCCTTCCCTGCTCTGGTATTATAGGCTTTTTCATATTCATATACCTCTTTTATCTTTTATTCAGGAATTTTAAAGATGTCTTGAAATCCGGAACCACCTACAGGATAGCATTTTCTATCCTCTCTTTGATTTCCCTGAGCAGTTTTTTTGGTTATGCTTTTGGTTTGACATGCATTGGTCCGATTGGATGGTTTTTTGCAGGGGTCCTTGCAAGGTTTTCAAAAAAACTTCCTGAAACCTCAGAAATGGAGGAAAAAGGATGAAGGTCGCGATTGTAACCCATAACCTTATAAAGGGGGATGGGCAGGGATGGGTGAATTATCAGGTTGCAAAGGTTCTTGCTCAAAGGGGATATGAGGTTCACATCTATGCAAACAGAATTGAAGAGGAATTGAAATCATTAAAGGGAATCTATTACCACCATGTCCCTGTTTTCATTCAGAAGCCAAATCTGATAAAGGTAATTATATTTTCCGTTATGGCAAGCATCCTTTTGAAACTTAAAAGGTATAATGTTATTCACCTCAATGGCTTCACAGGTCTCATAAAGCATCATGTAAACTCATCACATTATGTTCACAGTGCCTATAAAAAAATTGTGAAAAAAATTGAAAGGGGAAACTTCTATCAGGTTTTATACACATACCTCAACTCAATACTTGAAAAATTTATTTATAGAAGGGCAGAGATGATTATTGCGGTTTCATCAAAGGTAAAGAAAGAGCTTGTTGAGAATGCAGGAATACCTGAAGATAAAATAAGGGTTATTCATAATGGAATAGATTTGAATTACTGGAGAAGGGTTGAAGCAAAAAGGGATGAACTTTATAAGTATGGGGTTAAAGAAGATGATTTTGTCATTTTGTTCGCAGGCGACCCCAAAACAGAAAGAAAGGGATTGAGAAACCTGGTATATGCGGTAAAGGATATTGATGGGGTAAAACTATTAATTGCAGGTGATGAGAGACGCTCAAAATTTAAGGGTTTAATAAAGGAACTCGGAGTTGAAGATAAGGCAATCCATATCGGCTTCATAAAGGACTTGAGGAAATTATACTCCTCTGTTGATTGCTTAATTCTTCCTGCTCTTTATGACCCATTTCCGCAGGTCATTCAGGAAGCCTGTGCATGCGGTTGCCCGGTGATATTATCGGATAAGGAATTTGTTGGCGTTGCTGAAAGGATAAAGGATGGAGAAGATGGTTTGATTATTAAAAATCCCTATTCAGTGGATGAAATAAAGGAAAAAATCTTCCTTTTAAAGGAAAATCCGTCTTTGAGGGAAAAAATCGGAAAGAATGCCAGCAAAATTGTCCGCTCAACAGAAGAAATGGTTGAAGAGTATATTGAGGTTTATAAAAAACTCGTAAAAGGCTTTAAATCATAAATTGTATTCTCATAAGACGGATATTTTTAAAGACCATTCAAAAGAAGGAGTGAGGGAATATTCCTTTAACTTCTTAATAATTACTTTACCAAACATAAATGGCGGAATGATAACGATTTCATTTTTCCTTCTTTAAATCTTTGAAACTTCTTCTTCCCCTTGACCTCAAGGCATTCATTACAAAGAGGTATCCTCTTTATCCAATTTTTCCACCTTTTAACTCCATTTTCCAACCCCTGGTAACGATCTCAGTGAAAGTCTGCTAAAAGGATTGGAAATTTGCAATAAATGGTGTAAGATGAAAATATGAAAGGCAATTTTGCAGAAATGAAAATTGCAGTAATAGGGGTATCAGAAAATGAAGAAAAATATGGGCATAAAATCTTTAGAGATTTGCTCAATGCAGGTTATAGAGTTGTAGGTGTTAATTCAAGAGGAGTGAGGGTGCTTGGAAAGGAAACATACAGGTCTCTTGAAGAAATTCCCCATAAAATTGACCTGGTGATAACAGTTGTTCCTCCCTCTGTAACAGAAGAGATTGTTGAGATTTGTAAAAAACTTGGAATTAAAAACATCTGGATGCAGCCTGGTTCAGAATCCGAAATTGCTATTAAAAAGGCGAGAGAATACGGAATATCTGTGATATTTAATAGATGTTTCATGAAGGAAAACGGGATATGGTGAAATATGGATTATGACGAAATGAAAAATTTTTGAAAAACCAGGAAAACTCATAGAAAATTTTTCTAAGATTGTTAACCTTCTTAAATCTCTAAAAGAGGATGTTGTATTTTCCTGTTAAAAGGAGAATCCCTATAAAAATGAGTATCACCCCGGATACAATCTGAAACTTCCTTGAGCCTTTTCTCAGAAAAATTCCTATTGCCGAACCAAAGCCTGTTCCGACGATAATCAGAGGAATCCCCAGTCCAGCTGAATAAAAAGAAAGGAGAAGCATCCCCTTCATTACAGTTTCCTCCTGGGAGGCAAGGGTGAGGATTCCAGCAAGAACCGGAGATATACATGGTGTCCAGCTGAAGGAAAAGAGTAACCCCGCAAGAAAGGACCTTGTGAACCCTTTTTTTATTTTGGGCTCTCCCATACTCCAGCCCATTTCAAGAAATCTGATTTTTATAAGCTCAATCATCTGAAGCCCAAGGATGATAACGATTGCTCCTGCAACCTTTATTATGTAGAACATGTATTTCCTCAGAATAAACCCTATAAGTGTTGCAGAGGCTCCGAGCATAATAAAAACTATGGAAAAACCGAAGACAAAAAATAGGGAATGGAGAAAAATCAATAGAGATCTTCTAAAAGAATTTTGAGCCCATTTATCTCCTGCTGCCACCCCTGCAAGGTATGCCATGTATCCAGGAAGAACTGGAAGGATGCAGGGAGATAGGAAAGATGTAATTCCTGCCCCGAGAGCAATGAGGAGGTTTATCTTCATAATAAATTATTTAACTTTTTTCAGATTTTTTTTCAATAGAATTCATCCCCTTTTCCGTTTCCTCAACTATTTCCTTTCTTAGAGATATCAGACCTATGAGATTGGGAAAAGCCATGAAGCCGTTCATAATGTCAGCAAGGGTCCATATTGTTTCAAGTTTTGATAAAGCACCAAAGAAGACCATAATTGTCCATAAAACTCTGTATGGCATTATAGCAGATTCACCGAGTATGAATTCAATGCTTTTTTCTCCATAGTAACACCACCCGAGGATTGTTGAAAAGGCGAAGAGGATAAGGCTTATTGTTACTATATCATCAGCGAAACTCTTAAAAAATGTTTTCATACCAGCGGTTGTAAGATTCACTCCTGTGAGGTCTGAACACCACACTCCTGTCGTCACAATCACGAGACCGGTGATACTGCATACAACGATTGTATCTATAAATGTCTGCGTCATTGAAACTATTGCCTGTCTGAAGGGATTTCTTGTAACTGCTGCAGCTGCAGCAATTGGAGAACTTCCAAGACCAGATTCATTTGAGAAAAGCCCTCTTGCTACCCCATATCTAATTGTCGTCATAATCCCTGCTCCCACAAACCCTCCGCAGGCAGCAGCTGGAGTGAAGGCATCTTTTAAAATAAGCAAAAAGGCTTTTAAAAGCCCCCCAATGTTCGCGAAGAGAACCATTAAACCAGCAAGGATGTAAAGGATTATCATGAAGGGAGACAGGAATGAAGCAGTTCTTGCTATACTCTTTATCCCCCCAATTATTACCAGACCCGTAAGGAATGATAGAACTATGCCAGTAGATACAGGATTTATCCTCCATGCCGAATTCATTGCATCTGCAATGGAATTAGCCTGAACCATGTTTCCTATTCCGAATGCTGCTACTGAAGCGAAGATGGCGAAGAGCCATCCCAGACCCTTAACTCCCATTCCCCTTGATATGTAATACATGGGTCCGCCACACATCTGCCCGTATTTGTTCGTGGTTCTGTATTTTACTGCAAGAACTGCTTCTGCATATTTTGTCGCCATACCCACAAGCCCTGTCATCCATATCCAGAACATAGCTCCTGGACCACCGATACTGATTGCTGTTGCCACCCCTACAATGTTTCCAGTTCCAACCGTTGCAGAAAGGGCTGTCATTAAAGCCTGAAAATGTGATATATCTCCATCTGCCTTTTCCCTTTCTCTTCTTTCAATCAATGCGAGCCTCAATGATGGAATGAGGATTCTGAACTGAAGGAATTTAAGTTTTATTGTGAGATAAAGACCGGTTCCGAGAAGGAGAAAAATGAGAGGGAGACCCCATACAAATCTGTCTATTGATTCAAGCAGGCTCACTCAAAAATCTATCAATTTGACTTCTTCACCAATTTCAGCATCCCTTGCCCTTTCGTACAGGAAGCTTGCCACTGCTATGTCCTGAATCGCGAGACCCGTTGAGTCAAAAAGGGTTATCTCTTCAAATCTCTTCCTTCCAATTTTTATTCCCCTTACTATTTCTCCGAGTGTCCCGTAGATATTTCTTTCAGAGATAATCCCCTTTTTTATCGGAAGATTTATCTCTCCGGAGTGAATTGCCTGCTCCATGTTATCAACTACAATCCTTGCTCTTTTTAAAATGAGCGGGTCAATTTCTTGCTTCCCGGGAGCATCTGCTCCTATTGCATTTATATGGACGCCATTTTTTATGTGCCCTATCATCAAGACAGGTGATGTTGATGGAGTGGTAGTTGAGATAATGTCGCATTCTTTCATCAGGTAAAGGTCATCTGCAACAACCACTTCTACGCTCTTATGGGAAACTATCTTTTCCTTTAATGCTTCTGCCCTCTCTTTTTTGATGTCATACAAAATTATCTTCTCTATGTTTCTAACAAGTGTTATAGCAAGAAACTGCGTCCATGCCTGTCTTCCACACCCTACAATTCCAAAAACCTTTGAATCGGAGCGGGAAAGGAAATCTGTAGCAATTCCTGCTGATGCACCCGTTCTGAAATCTGTAATTGTTGTGGCATCCATTATTGCAAGGGGAAAGCCTGTTCTCGCATCGTTGAGTATGAAAACAGCCATTACGGTAGGAAGGTTTTTGTTTTCCGGATGGACATTTACCCATTTTATTCCTGCATACCTTCCGTATGAAACCGGCATTGAACGGAAGTCACCGTTTTTAAGGAAAAGATAGCTCTTTGGAGGCATATTCATTCTCGTTTCGTTCATAAAGGCTTCCCTCACGCATCTGAGGACATCCTCCATTTTGAGAAGTTTTTTTATCGTTTTTCCAGAAAGAATAAGGGTTCTCATTTAACCTTTTACTCTTTCCACATACTCACCCGAAGGAACCCTTACTCTCACAAGGTCACCATTCTTGATGAATGGTGGAACCATTGTTTCAATGTTGTTTTCAAGAATTGCTGATTTCCATACATTGTCTGTTTCACCTTTCACCGGTTCACCTGTTGAGATGACCTTGAGAACAACTGTGTCCGGGAATTGAATAGTTACAGGATTTCCGTCAATGAAAAGAAGGGGTATCTTCATGTTTGGCGTGAGGAATTTTTGAACTTCACCGATATAGGAAGATGGAATTTCGTATTGCTCGTATGTATTAACATCCATGAAATAGAATGTATCGCCATCGCTGTAGAGGAATTCTGTATCCCTTCTTTCAAGGTAGATGTCCTCAACATTTTCGTCGGGTTTAAATCTCTTTTCAATTACATTTCCTGTGAGCAAGTTCTGGCATTTTACAAAAACAGCTCCTGCCATCTGTCCGACTGTTGAATGCCTTGTTACACTTATGACCTTGAGGTAATTTCCACCTTCCTTTAATACATCCCCTATCCTGAGGTCCGAAGCCTTTTTCATGATTTCCATTATATATATTTTTAATTTTTTTTCAAGAGTTGATTTTGGAGAATGGAGGGTATATAATTTAAATAATGAAAGAAAGGAGGGAAAAATGAAGAAAGCATTTTTATGTAGTCTTGCAGTTTTTCTTTTTTTGTCCTGTCCGACGAGCCCTGTTGAACAGAAGATAAAGGAGAAGATGGACAGCGCGGAGATTTTTTTGAAGGAAGGAAAATACGATTATGCGAAGATGACATACTATGAAGCTCTTAAACTTGACCCATCATATACTCCTGCTAAGTTTGGTGTTATAATATCGGATACATTTGATGCAATAGAAAAAATCCAGCAAAGCGTGCAAATACTTCTCCCCATCCTTCAGATAATTCAACAGGCTCAACAGCCACAGGCACAAACTGGCTTGAATTACATAATAAAGAATTTCCTTGAATCAGCAATTATTGAAAGGCTGAGGAATCACCTCCTCTGTGACGAGCAGGGTGATACATACCATGTATGTTTTGACGAGATAGAAAAAGACCCGAGTTTCCTCTTCAAAGCAGAGTCTATACCACTTGTTGTTGATGTCGGCTTTGGTCCAATTCTTTCCCTTGATTTTGGAGGGGTTTACAACCTCGGAGAGGCATACTTTTTTGAGTTTATCTTTTCCACGGTGGTCGCAGTTGCAGAGATAATTTATACATGGGACTTCACTATAGACCTTCTGGGCACTTTCACCTTCATATTCAACTCCGGAATAATGGACATGCTTAAAACCGATCCCTTTCCCGCAGTTCTGAGACTTCTTGGAACCATTTTGAATGCTAATCCCAAATTTCTCGGCTACAATGGAGATGAAACTGACCTTTTAAACTCCCAGGCGCATTTCCGAAATGCCTTTGAGAGCCTTTTGAGCTCAATAAAAGAGGTAAAGAGCAGACCGTTTGAGACGGATACCATATTCAGTGTGGGGAAGCAGGCAAATACTATTATTTTAAGATTTTACAATAATCTGAGGAAGGATGTTAAAACTCCCTGCACAGAGGAAGAGAAGGCTGGAAGGAATATATGTGTGAAGATGAAGGTTTCAGATGAATTAATCAATATATCAGAAGATATAACAAGGTCATTTCAGGACTCTACTTTCTTTATAAGCTGGGCTACACATATAGCTCCGATTCTTGCCCTGATTTTTCAAACATTTATTGACTCAGGAGTTGTGCTTGACATGATTGATTTTCTCACTGCCCTTCTTCAGCTTGACCCTGAAACCATGAAGATGATTGATATGGTCAGATCGGCCCTCTCACCAGGGAGCCTGAGTGCGGACCTCATATATGGAATTTTGACGAGTATTATTCCTGATGTTATTCAGATTTCACCTGCTAAACTATTTGAACAGGCAAAGAATGGCAGATTTTCTTTGAGAGGGATGCTTCCTTTATGGACATCCTATCACGACTCCCCGGGTTACCCAAAAACGCTCACCGAGGCTGATACCCTGTGGCTTGAATGGGAATGCGGGACATCAACCGTTCCACCATACGATTTCAGCAAGCCTGCAACCAATGTCCTTGATGGGAAGCTATTATACCTTGTCTGCTCAGCGGAGCCATCAGATAAACCCCATTTCTTTGATACGAATATTAAAGTTCCGATAAATATCAACCCCCTTCCACAGGATGGCATTGCCAGCATTTTACCCTATTTCTACCTTGTTGACCCCACCTTTGCGGAGGGTGTTATGATAAATTTCTCTTCTCTCCAGGGTTCCCTCCCAACCTGTGGTTCTTATAACCTGAAGGAATGGCATGTTCCCCATGATAACTGCGAGGTGAACGGAATGATCCATAAATTGCTCGGTCCGATAATAGAGCTCATAAAGGGAGGAGGTCTTCCATTCTGAAAATAAGGGTTTTGCTCTCTTCTTTTCTCTGCGGAATTGTTATTACACTCGTAAATACAGGTTTTGAATGGCTCGGTGCTAAATGGAATATCTACTATGTTCATGGAAAATTTCCGATTATAAATACCCCCCTTTTATTTTTTATCCTGTGGATATTCCTTACTTTTTTCTACCTCCTCGGTTATGAATTCCTGACGAAGAAAAAAACAGAAAAAATTGCCTACATCCTTGGCGGAATAGTGCTCGGATGGTTATTTGACTGGACTATGTGGAAAAGAGGTATCCTTTCACTTGGTGAAAACGGGACTCCGTTGATAATTGCTTTTATATGGATTATTGCAGTTCCGCTGGCAGTTGGTATTTTTTCATTTTTCAAAAATTTTCTTGGAAAGTTTATTTTTGATTGAGAAAAGTGCTATCCCGCAGGCAACGCTCAGGTTGAGGGAGACTTTTGTGTGAATTCTAACCACGAGGTCGCTTATGGCAAGAACTGATTTTTTTATTCCCTTTCCTTCTGAGCCTATAACGAGCATTATTTTTTCAGCAGGAGGAATCTCCTCAAGCGATTTTTCACCTCTTTCATCCAGAGAGATAATGATGAAGCCTTTTTCTTTCATCTTTTTAATAATGGAAAATGTCTTTTTGACGAGGGCTATCTTCATCCACTCCGCTGTTCCAGCAGATGTTTTCAGGACAACAGGTGTTACCTTTGCTGAACCCTTTTGAGGCAGGAATATTCCTTCAACACCGAAAGCGTATGCTGACCTTATTACTGCTCCTAAATTCCTCGGATCCTCAATACCGTCAAGAAGAACAAAAAAGTTTCCTTCCATCTCCTTTTCGGAGAGATAGGGATAAGGGTCCGCTTTCGCAACTATTCCCTGATGAACAGCTCCCCTGGCATACTTTTCTACATCTCCTTTTATCAAGGGGATGCCCTTTTCATTACATATTATCTTTATCTCATCCGGTAGCTCTTCACGGGAGTATATTATCTCCTTAACTTTCCTTCTTCCGGCTTTCAAAAGTTCAAGGACTGGATTTAAACCGTAAACTATTTGCAAGATTTTATTCTTTCAATGATCTGAAGAAAAGCCTGCGCAGGCTCTGGAGATTTTATTATTGGTCTTCCAACGACTATGTAATCCGCACCACTTTCTATTGCCTCTTCGGGGCTTCCTGTTCTTTTCTGGTCATCTTTTTCTGCTGATATTCTTATGCCAGGTGTAATACATACTTTATCTGGAGCGAGTTTTTTAATTTTTCTTACTTCTTGTGGAGAGCATACAAATCCATCAACCCCTCCTTCAAGACCTGTTTTAACGAGGGTTTCAAACAATGAGTCCATGGATGGGATTCCGAAAGAAGAAATCGTTTCTTTATCCCAGGATGTGAGGATGGTAACTCCGATAATAAGGGGTGGAGATTTAAAGTAAGAAAGTTCTTCTTTTACTGATTTTATCATCTCTCTTCCACCGAGACAGTGAAGTGTAAACATCTTTACTCCCATTTTTGCAATTCCCTTTGCAGAAAGAGCAGCCGTATTTGGTATGTCCATGAGTTTCAGGTCAAGAAAGACCTCAAGTCCATATTCCTTTGCAATCTCAATGGCATTGAATCCAATTCCTAACAATGCTATTGGTCCAATCTTCACGATTTTTGCATAGGGAGAAATATCCCTTAACACCCTTTTAAAATCCTCTTCCCTTTCAAGGTCAAGGGCTACTATTACTCTTTCCTCAGGCTTCATCCCTTTCTTATTTCTTCTACCAGCCGAACCACTTCTTTATAGGAATCCTCGTCAAGGAGATTCCTGCCAAGAAACTGGAGGAAGTTAAGAAGTTCGTTCATCGCTTCAATGACAAACTGGTCTCCGAGGATGTTCAGCAATCCACCTACTTTTGTGATTTCATCGCTTTCTTCAAGGAGGAGATTCCTCACATTTTCAGCAAGTTTTGAAGGTGGGACCCATCCACTCTCATCTATGTCAACATCCTGAAAGACCTTTTTCATCCTTTCCGAAAGGCTCTTTTTGAAGTCATCAAGGTGTTTTTTCAGGTCAAATCCGTCAATTTTTTTCTTAAAAATAGAAACTACATCTTTGAAACATTTGTTATATTTCTCAATTTTTTCCTCCCATTTTATTACCTCTTCGCTCTTTGTCTGAACTGGTTCGCCAAGGACATTTATCACTCCTAACTTAAGAAGTTGAAAGAGAATTTTGTATGTTCCGAATTCTCCCAGCCTCGTCTTTCTTATTATCTCGGATATTGATGTCTTTCCATCAATCGTCTCAAGCACCTTCTTTACAGTATCTGATACCTTTATGGGCGGGGGATTTGGGGAAAGTTCAAGAATAACATCAGGTCCTTTTATTTTTTCCTTTATCACCGTCCATTCGTCCATTCTTCTGAAGCCTTCCATAAGGAGGTTCTGGGTGCTCAGGGAAATTTGAGCGAGTTCAGGGTCAACTTTTACCCCCTCTATAAAGAAGGAGATTCCGTTTTTTAAACTGAAGAGGTTATAGATGATTTCTTCCATCTGATATCTCAATCCCGCCCATAGTTCCTTTGTGGTGATAAAACCTTTTTTTAAAAGAATTGAGCCAAATTTTCCTCCTTCTTTAACTTCCTCTTCAGCAATTCTCAGCTCTTCTTCATTTATATATCCCAGTTTGTATAAAATCTGTCCTATTTTGAAATTTCGGTCCTCACTGAACGCATAGACTACATCTCCGTTTGAGAAATAAACACTTGTTGATAGAAATGATTCCGGAATTACCACCAGCATTCCTGTCCTCTGTGTCATGTTGAGAAAGGAGAATAGGTCTGCTATGTTGACAGATGAAAGGTTGACAATCATTGCGGGTATCTCTTCATCCGGATTTTTTTGAAGGATTGAAAATTTATAGCCTGCAGGAATTACAGCAATCATCTGATTTTCCGTTAAGCCCATCTGTTTTACGATTGTCCGTGGAAGTCGGATATTGTATCCTTCTCCAACCTTTACCTGAATTTTGGTTTTCATTCCATTATTCCTGTCTCTAAAAGTAGATTTTCAAGCTCGGCATTTTCTTCCTCTGATAGATAGAGCTTAAGTTCAAACAATTCAAACCTTATCAGTTCTTTCAACGCTGATACCAGCAGAGTCTCTTTGTTCGGATTTTTGCTCCTTTTGAAGTTTTCAACAATTTTCCCCACATCAATGCTCCCGTCTTCCCTCAAAGATATGCCCTCAAAGATTTCTGCCACTCCTTCTGGCATATCTTCAAAGAAGTTGTTGAAAAACGAAAGATAATCAAAATCCTCAGCTTTTATTTTGATTATGGAGTAGATGTCGGAGATAATGGAATTAACATTTATTAAGAATTCTTCAATTTTTAAAGAAGGAATTGGTTTCGTTTCTTTTACTTCAATAAGCCCTTTCTCCTTTAATTGATGGATGCCCTTTAGAAGTTGATACTCCGAAAGTCCTGTTTTCACTTTTAGCTCTTCAATTCTGATTCCATCGCCCGCCTCCTTAAAAATAATTTTTTCTATTGGGTCTTTTGGTTCTTCCGCCCCTTCCTTTTTCAACACAAACCACTTGAGGGGGTACATCCTTTTATATGCCCCGAGTTCGTCGGATAGCCTTATTCCCTCCATTATGAGCATCTGGGTGCTCATATTAAATCGGACTACATTTTCGTGATCAAAGACGCCCTCGAGAAAATAAAAATACCCTTTTGAAAGAGGAAAGAGATTAAAAATTATTTCCTGAACCTGAGCCCTTACCCCGTAAAATAATTCCTTTGGTGTTATCCATCCCTTTTCAACAAGTATTCTTCCCAGTTTTTTTCCTTCCGACATTTCCCTGCTTGCTTCTTCAAGCTGTGACATCGTAATTTTTCCCCTTCGGACGAGAGATTCCCCGAGCCTTTCTTCTTTGAGGGTTGATGATGCAAATACTATTTCTCCATCCTTCATGTAAATCTTTTTTTCTACATCATCATACCGAACGACCAGCACACCTGTTTTTTTTTGAATATTCAAAAGATTAAGAATGTCAGGTATGGAACATCTTTCCACCATCCCTATAATCACAAAAGTATTCTCTATGGCAGGCTCTACTTCTAAAATGACTTCGGTGGATTCAATTATTTTTTTTCCCATTTCCACAAGTATACTAAATGAAGAGGATGACTTCAAGAAAAATTCCTGAACGGAGTTTTAAAAGAATTTAAAAAAACTTGAACGGATATTGAAAAATGTATAAACTTTAAAAAAATTTAAGGAGGAAGAAATGGCAGGCGGATACATGGGGAAAATTTTGTGGGTTGATTTGACAAAGGGCGAATTCAAGGAGGAGAAACTGGATGAGCAAGTTTATAAAGATTACCTCGGAGGATATGGTCTTGGCGTGAAAATCCTTTTTGACAGGATGAAACCGGGAATAGACCCGCTTGGACCCGAGAACATACTCGGAATGCTTCCCGGACTTCTCACAGGAACAGGAGCTGTTTTTGTGGGAAGGTATATGGTTGTTGGGAAATCCCCTTTGACAGGTGGATGGGCTGATGCAAATTCGGGCGGATATTTTTCTCCTGAGATAAAAAAATGCGGATACGATGGGATATTTTTCACAGGAAAATCTCCAAAGCCTGTCTATCTCTTAATAAAAGATGGAAAAATAGAGCTAAGAGATGCAAGCCATCTATGGGGTAAGGATACGATTGAAACCGAAATAGCAATAAAAAAGGAACTTAACGATGAGAAGGTTCAGGTAGCCTGTATTGGTCCTGCAGGTGAGAAGTTATCGCTTATTTCTGGCATTGTTACTGATAGGGGAAGGATTGCAGCAAGGTCTGGGGTTGGAGCAATAATGGGGTCAAAGAATTTGAAGGCTGTTGTTTTAAAAGGAAACCAGCAGATTCCGGTGGCTGACAGGAAAAGGGTTACTGAGGAATCAAGGAATTTCTTAAAGAGGATAGAGGGAAGCAGTTTTATCCAGAGGCTTATTGAGAAGAGAATGGGAAAGATAGGGACTCTTTTGAGAAAGGCTCCGTTTCATTCAAGGCAGGAAGGATTCCTCTGGAGAAATGTCCTTAAGAAATATGGCACATGCGGAATCCTTGCGTTTTGCGTTGAAGGTGGTGATGCCCCTGTGAAGAACTGGAAGGGAATTGGTTATATTGATTTTCCTCTGAGCGAATCAATGAAGATAAGCGATGATAACATAATAAAGTATGAGATTAAAAAATATAACTGCTACAGCTGCCCTATTGCCTGCGGAGGGATTGTCCAGGTAAAGATAGGTGATTATGTTCTTGAAGAGAGCCACAAGCCAGAGTATGAAACCCTTGCGGCAATGGGAAGTATGACACTTGTCAGCGACCCGGCTGTTCTATTTGAAGCAAACAATATGTGTAATAGAGCAGGGATGGACACAATATCAGCTGGAAGCACAATAGCATTTGCAATGGAGTGTTATGAGAAGGGAATCATAACAAAGGAGGATACCGGTGGAATTGAGTTGAAATGGGGTAATGGGGAGGCACTTCTTAAGTTTCTTGAAAAGATGATAAAAAGGGAAGGAATAGGGGACATATTTGCAGATGGCGTAAGGGTGGCTTCAAGAAAGCTTGGAAAGGGAAGTGAAGAGTTTGCAATCCATGCTGGTGGACAGGAGATTCCAATGCATGACCCGAGGTATGATCCTGGCTATGGAATAGGATATTACTGTGAACCCACCCCTGGAAGGCATACAATTGTTTCATATACATACGCAGAGCTCATGGAGGTTTATAAGAAGTTCAAAAAATTCAAAAAGTTTTCAGCCATCACAAGCAAGGCGAAATGGTATTCTGAAGAGGAGAAGGGGAAGGCGATGGCTATATGCAGTAAGTATGTTCAGGTGGCAAATGGATGCGGATTCTGTATATTTGGGCTTCAAATAGGCGGAAATATTCCTATCTTTGAATGGGTTAATGCTTCTACTGGCTGGAACCTGAAAGAAGAGGATTTCTTGAAGATAGGAGAGAGAATAGAAACTCTAAGGCACTGTTTCAATTTAAGGGAAGGATTGAATCCTCCAAAAGATTTTCTGCCTGCTAAAAGGGCTTTGGGTTATCCGCCACTTCCAAAGGGACCAACCGCTGGTGTGAGTGTCAATATAGAAAAATTGGGAAGGGAATTCTATGAAGAGTATGGCTGGGATTTTGACACAGGTCTTCCAAAGAAGGAAACCCTTGAGAGGCTGGGACTCTCCTATGTGATGGATTTCATCTATAAGAAGTGAAGGTAAAAGTTTCCATAGTCGCCTTTGTAGGAGTTAAGGCTGTAAACAAGGTTCTTGATGTTGAAATTTCTGATGGCAGCACCATTCTTGACCTCTTCAATAAAATTGAAAAAGATGGAGAGGTAGAAAAGGGATTTTTTAAGACAATGCTTTCACAGAGGAGACCGGTTACAGTGCTCATAAACGGGGAGAGGATAGACATTTCAAAGGATAAGAAAAGAAAGCTTTCAAATGGAGATGAGATATCTGTCGTCTCTCCGATAGCAGGTGGATAAGGTTGAGAAGGGTTAGTCCATTTTTAATCATATTTTTTCTCTCCTGTGCAAAAGAAGTAGCCCCTGTAAAGCTCATAAGAGGACCCTATCTCAGACATCTTTCATCCAGTTCCTCTTTGATAGTTTTTCAGGTTGAAAGTGGAAAGGAGGCAGAAATCCTTTATGGCACATCTCCATCAGAACTTTCTAAGAGAAAAAGCGGAGAAATAAAAAGAATAAGATATGGCGATATAGAGGTTTCAACTGCTTCTGTAAGGTTAGAAAATCTTAAACCGGATACAGAGTATTTCTACAGGGTGAAGGCGACAAATTCCGATAGGGTCTGGAGTTTCAAAACCTATCCAGAAGATATTACTTCATTCACTTTTGTCGTATTCGGTGATAACAGAACAAATCTTGAGGTTTTTAAAAAAATGGTTTCATTGATCAGCAATGAAAATCCCCTTTTCGTAATTCATACAGGAGATTGTGTTGATACAGGAACGCTTTATTCAGGAATGAATGCGCTGGTTGGCTGGGAAGAATTCGTTGATACCATGATTCCGTTGATGGGAAGAACTCCGGTGTATATATCCTTTGGCAATCATGAGGCAGGAGGTGAAGATTTTTTCACCTCATATTTTCCAGCCATATCTTCTGATTTCTCACCCTTTTACTATTCCTTTTCAACAGGAGACCTCCACTTTTTTGTCCTCAATTCGGAAGGTGACCTTTCTCCTTCCGGTGAACAACTTCTCTGGCTTGAAAATTCCCTTTCAGATATTCAAGGGGGATACCTGATAGGAGTTATCCACAGACCCCCTTATTCCTCTTCCGAACACGGAAAGTCAGCAGAAGAAGGGAAGGAGGAAGAAATTCTTATGATAAGGGAAAATTTCGTTCCCATCTTTGAAAGGTATGGGTTCAGGGCTGTTTTCAGCGGACACGAGCATAACTATGAGAGGACAAATCCAATAAATGGCGTCGTCTATGTGATTACAGGTGGAGGAGGAGCCCCTTTATATGATAGGGAACTGGAGAATTCATGGACTGCGGTTTTTGAAAAGACCTACAATTATGTGGTTGTCCATTCTTCTCCATCCTCCCTTGAATTTATCGCAAAGGATATGGATGGAAGAATTATAGACAGATTTGAAATAAAGAAGGAGTAAAAATGGGAGGAATAAAAAATATAGGTGTTTACATTCCCGCAACATGCTTCACAGAAGGAATATTGAAAAGAATAAAGGGGGAAAGGAGGATAGGAAATTACGATGAGGACAGTTTGACAATGGGTTTTTCCAGCACTGAAAGAATTGGGGTCAAAGATGTAAAAGAACTTTATTTCATCTCATCAACCCCTCCCTTTCACATTCGCTCCCCTTCCTCCTTGCTTGCCACAGCACTGGATATAGAAAAAAATTGCATAGCATTTGATGTCATGGGAGGCGGAAAGTCTCTAATAGACCTTTTTTCAAAAAGTTTCAAAAACGATTTTTCTACCATTATAATCCTTTCGGATAAGAGAAAATATCAGGTTGATACACCGGATTTCTATTCGTCCGGAGATGGAGCGGTTTCCTTCTTGATTTCTAAAGATGATTCATCTATTGAATTCATATCTTCAAAATCCATTTCCTACGAATCCCTTTCCGAATGGAAGGATGAAGAAGACGAAGAAATAAAAACCTCTGAAAGCAAGGCAGAATATGAATTGAGGAAGGAGATAATGAGGGAGTGTCTGGAGATTGCTTTAAGGGAAAGCGGATTGAAAAAAGAGGAAATTTTTAGAATTTTTCTTCCATTCCCGGATTTCAGGCTATCCCTTGAGATAGGTTCCGCTTGCGGATTTTCAAAATCCCAGGTCCATTCAAATAAGTTGTTAAATCTCACAGGATGGACCGGTTATGTTCACCCATTCCTTGAATTTGTTTATTCCATTGAAACTGAAGATATGGAAGAAAAGTTTGTCCTTCTTGCCGGCTCAGGAGGAGGTTTTTCAGCATGCATCTTAAAGGTAAAAAGAAATGCAAAATCCTCTATAACAAAGGGAATAAATGATTGTCTCAAGAGGAGGTTTGAGATAAAGGATTTAACAATTCTTTACAAAATCACAGGCGACCTGAAGTATGAAAAGGTGAAGCCGTTTTCACCTATACCCCTTCATTACAGGGAGATAGAGGAATGTATTAAGCTAAAGGGTCAGAGATGTTCAAAATGCGGTGCAATTCAGTATCCATGGAGATATTTATGTTATAAATGCGAATCAACAGATTTTGAGCTCATTCCCCTTTCAAGAAAGGGAAAAATATATACATTCACAAGGGACTACCTCAATCCCGTTCCCATTCAACCTCTAACAATGGCAGTTGCGGAGCTTGAAGGCGGAGGAAGGTTTTATGGGCAGATGACAGATGTTCATCCACAGGATGTCAGGATAGGAATGGATGTCTCCCTTACTTTGAGAAGGCTCCATGAAGGAGGCGATTTTATCAACTACTTCTGGAAGATAATCCCAGATTAAACTTTTCTATGCTTAGTTTTGCTTGATTTTTATTTGTAAATTTTTTATTATTTAATCGTATGAGGAAGAAGGGAAAAAATTTTCTGAATAGTTCTCTCTCTCTCTGTTAACTATAAAAAATCAAAATTTAAAAGGAGGAGGTTTATGAATGTAAGAGGTGCGGTTTATACTTTTTGTATTTTCTTCTTTTTTGTAAGCAATGTTGAAGGAGTCTCTGTTTCTGCATGGGTGAGCCCAGCGGGTGGGTCAAAGGTTACGGTAGGATGTTCGGTTACAGGAGATACCTGCACTGAGGAGTGGAAATGTGAAGGAGAATGTTGCGCATGGTGGTGTAGGCCTGAACAATGCCATTGTTGGTGTGGAATCAGGGATAAGCCTTCGTGTAGTATAGACACTAACTGCTGTCGGACTGAGCCGGACGTATGTGGATGTGTAAACGAGAGCTGGACCACACTGGAGACATGCGGGGCAAAGGAGGGGGAGCTTATCAAAAGGTATACATTTTATGCAAGAAGTACCATGAATATACCGGGTGAAGGGTGTGGATGTACTGTGAGTGATTATGTTTATGCTTATGTAGATGTTTATAAAGTCCCTACCCCTCCACCTAATGTTTCCATAGACTATGATAGCAATAGAAATTCTATAAGGATAAGGGTGTCAGAGGCAATGAAGGGATTATCTCAATCTCCCTTTCTAATTTCCTATGACCTCGGAGGGCTTCCCTCCGGAGTCACATCAAAAAGATGGAAGGAAGGGAATGACGATGTGTGGGAATTTTCCATAACAGGATGTCCGAGGGAGGGAGTTTATACGGTAAGAGCAACAGGCAGGCAGTGCATGATGGATAAGACAGCAGAAGCCAAAATTTTTGTAAAGGGAGACCCGATAATCTATATAGGCGAAGGAAGGGAGAGGAGCGTAGTCAACCCGGATGGTTTTAAGGTCACTATAAGGGATTTTGATGACCCATTAACGGATACCGCTCCTGATATACCGAATTCAGAACCATCACCATTTCTTCACAAAATAATAGAAAGGGGTTTCACACTTGATGAAAACGATTCCCCTGTGCCTTATGAATACATAACAAGGTATGAATATGATGAAAAGGGTCATCTTTACAAGGCTATAGACCCAATGGGTAATACTACAATTTATGACTATTCACGAGTTGAAAGAAGGTGCAGGTCAGAGAGATTCTGCTCCTGCTGGCCAAGAATTTTATGCTTCATATTCCCACAACACTGCTGGTGGACAAGAACAGTATGCGAAGAAGAGGTTGAACTTACTGACAATCTTCAAAGGGTAATAGACCCTCTCGGTCATATAACTTATTATTACGATTATGACGATAAAGGAAATCCTCAAAGGATAGTTGACCCAAATGGTAATACAACCCTTTACACCTATACATACCCAAACAATCTAACAAGGGTCTCAAGCATAACACAGGTTGGAGCAGGACCAGAAGGTGAGGATGTTGTCACAAGGTTTTACTACACATCATGGGGAGATATAGACTATGTAATTCTGCCGATGGGAGATGTAATTGATTATTCATATAAATATATTTACAACCAATGGAGGCTGGTAGAAATTTCCCATAAACCCTCATTAAGCTCATCCCCATTAGAAACAATAAAATACTTCTACGACTCTTATGGGAACAAGATAAGGGAAGAGGTTAGGGATGAAAGGGGAATACTCAGGAGATTTCAGGATATTCTTCCTGGAACAAAACCGAGATTCTTCAACCCCGATTATTCACCCACTCCTGAATCATACAACTCAAACACACCAGTCTATACAGAGATTTTATACGACTCTTACGGCAACAAATTATGGATGAAGGATGAAAACGATAACAACACATATTATTCATATAACCAGAGGGGAAATCTCACATCCGTGAAACAGCCTGGAAATAAAATTACAAACTATTTCTATGACTATCAGGGAAATCTGACAGCAGTTATTGATGCAAATGGAAATATCACAAATTACCTTTATGACGATATAGGAAGGATTGTAAAATCAATATCTCCAGATACAGGGGAGACAAACTACAGATACGACCCGAATGGAAACCTCATTTACAAAATGGATGCAAATGGAAATGTATTTATTTATACATACGACCCCCTAAATCGCCTGACATCCATAATCTCTCCTTCCAATTCTAATAAGGTTCTTGTCAGATATTTCTATGATTGGAATAATCCACATGGATACACAATACAAAACGGGATAGGCAGGTTAACAGGTATTGAGGATTCAATTTCAAAGACATCATATTTCTATGACAGGAGGGGGAACATAACAAAGGAGGTAAAGACAATATCAGAAAAGACCTTTATAACCTATTATTTCTACGACCTTAATGGGAACATTGAGAAGATTATATACCCATCAGGAAGGGTAGTGTTTTGAATTTTGTGTATGAGATGAAAAGAGAAGGGGGAGATAGTAAAATACCCCCTGATGGTAATGAATACCACCAGGAGGTGCAACATGAATAAAGAAAGACTGAAAGAGACTATTCA
>Ga0272445_1000295_pt1 | contig 48770 bp, 42 predicted proteins | sample YNPCB0031_FD_194404 | JGI IMG/M metagenome (GOLD analysis project Ga0272445, IMG submission 194404) | Hot spring sediment microbial communities from Yellowstone National Park, WY, United States - YNP-CB-003-1 | ecosystem: Environmental > Aquatic > Thermal springs > Hot (42-90C) > Sediment... | reverse complement strand
TCGAAAAACGATTTAGGAATTTGCTATTCTTTAATTAACAACTATTTTGTTTTCAGCGAATCGCTAAATGGAATGGAAAAGGTCATTGAAAAAATAAAAAAATGAAAGAGGAATTAATAAAAAAATTCAAAGAGAGGCTGGAAAAAGAAAAAGAAGAAATTGAAGGAGAGCTGAAAAAATTTGCTCAAAAAGGAAAAATTCCTGGTGACTGGGAAGCAAAGTTTCCCCATTTTGACGGGGAAGCAGGGAGCGGGGCTTTAGAAAGAGCAGCAGATGAGGTTGAAGAGTATGAAGCTTTAAGATCTATTGAGCAAAGTTTGGAATTAAAATTGAAAGATATTAATTTAGCCTTAGAAAAAATAAAAAAAGGAAATTATGGAATTTGTGAAAAATGCGGAGCAGAAATTGAAATTGAGAGATTAGAAGCAGTCCCTGAGGCAAAGTTTTGCAAAAAGTGCAAAAGATAATCAAAAGAATCTAATTAAAGAGGCTAAAAGATTTCTCATTTTAAAAAACAATGGGGGAATTTCTCTCCAGAAAGGAAGAGGATAAGTGGTTTGAATTGGTGTTGAAAGGCTGCAAGAATAACCAGAGGAGTCAGTAACTTTTAAAGTAGCTGTAAAAGCCCCCAATGAGCTGAAGGTTGTGGTTGGATTTTGGTTTGTTGAAGTGGCTGGATTTCCTTTTTCAAAAGTCCAAAAGAAAGAGTCACCAGTTGAAATGGAGCAAGTGGTGGTTCCAGGAGTATCGAAGCATTGAGATTGATCAAAAAATTGAACAACTTGATTAACAGTTGGTTTCTCCGGTTTAAAATTAAAATCTGGAATCGGATAGGGATGGGAAGGAGTTTTAAATTGAGGACCTAAGATCCAATCTGACTTATGGCCCTTTTTGTTCCAAACTTTCAATCTCCAATAGTAAGTTTTATTCCATTCCAAGAGAGGATAGGGAGGTTGCAACCAAAAGCTTTCTGATTGAGAATTGACTTTCCCTGTATCAACGGCAGGAGATGAAAAATCAGAATTATCGTCTATTTGAATTCGATAGGCAGATTGAGGCGAACAATTATCAGCATCGGAAAACTTCCAAGAGAATTTTGCCCTGGCGCCAGCTGTCGTTCCGCAGTTGATTTCGGAACTTGTAACATCCACTGTGAGATCTTTTGCCTGAGGAAGACAAATGTATCCTTTTTGATAAGTGATATTCCAATGCCAATGCTCATTCCAGTGAGTGCCAGAATATTGAACGTAAAAGCGAACCGGGCCAGAAAATTCCAAATCCTTCGGTACTCCAAAATACTGATCGTATTTCACCTCGTAAGGATGGGCACCGCTTGCTACATCCGGAGGATAAATTGTACCTAATTTATAAACTTTATAGCCTCCGATGGTACTTTTGGCGGTACCTGTTGAAGTATCAAAACCTATCGAATTAACGCTATCTCCTAAAACCTTTACATCATCGCACCATTTAAAATTACAGGAACTGTACTTTGTGCTTTTTCCTCCGTAGCAATTGGTGCAACCTATGGTACAAGTACATTGCTGGGAATCACTGCATTCGCTTGGCGAAGTGTCTCCACAACAATCGATTATTGGGATTTCTTTATCCTCAGTGATGAAAAATGTAACCTTATTAAAGAATAAACCATTACCGCAAGATGTCACTCTAAAGGCTCCGGAAAAATGGATTGTGTCTCCAGGTCCAAAAGTTTGATTTGGCGGAGGGCTGTTGAAAACGATGGTGGTATCACAACAACCACCGGTGACTTCAGTTGCACCATAAACTGATTGGGCAAAAAGCAGGAGGAGTAAGAATAAAAAGAAAGGTAATTTTTTAAATTTTTTCAAGAGATAAAAGACAACGGCCACGATTAAAACTATTAAAAGAGAAAGAATAATTATTTTCCCTCTTTCAAGAATTCCAACTTCTTTTTTTGGTGAAACTTCTAAAATTTTCTCCCTTTTAATTTCCTGTAAATATTCATCCAAAATTTTATCCCTGTCTTTAATCGAAGTTTCTATTTTTGCAACTTTTCCACTTTGAATTATCGGAACTTCAAAAATTTTCTCTCCAGATTTCAATTTAATATTTTCCTCTTTTTTTCCAATTAACCTTCCTTCTTCATCATACAAATTTATTGAAATTTTTCCTTCCTTTGGTTTTTCTTCATCCCCATGAGCTGGACCCGTATATTGAATTTTTACTTTTGCGCTTTCGCCAGCAGAGTAGGAGTCCTTTTCTGGGGCCACTGACAAAATTTCAGCATCCTCTTCTCCTTCTATTACAAATCTAAATTCTATTGAGTTTGAAATTTGCTGCCTTGTCTCAGAATCAAAAAACTTAATTTCGCTCAAATAACTATCTGGTTTGAAAAATTGAGGAAGCTCAGTAGTAATTGTCTTTTTCTCTTTTGGTTCAAAAACGAATTTTTCTTTTTCTACCTCATTCAGAACCTCTCCCACATTTCTTTTATAAGTAATGATCTTATAGAAAGCTGAGATTGTGAAATTCGATTGATTAGAAACATCAAACATTACTTGAGGAATTTCGCCGGGTTGATACCCGACTCCCCCACCTGGGCTGAGTTTTTCGCCCCCTTTTAAAATCCAATTGTTTTCCAAGGTTAAAAACTTTCCTTCTCCCCCAACTTGAATTACTTTATCTATCCATCCCCATTCTTCCCCCTTAGTGTTTGCGATCCTTACTCTAAAAACGAAATAATCTTTTTGAGGAAGGTTTTGCGGTAATTGATATTCAAAATTTTTAGTCGTCTTTTCTCCCGGCGCTAAGGCAAAAACCTCTTTTCCAATTTTTTGGTCAATCAATTGAGTTGGAACTCCTTCAACTTCATCGCTCCACAATTGAAAATGGAAAACTAAATCTGTCATTGTATATTCTTCGTAGTTTTCCAAAGATACGCTCCCTTGCACTATATCGCCAGCTTGGAAATTAAGTCTTGAAAGATTAATTTCCGTAAGATAAATTTGGGGAGCGAGTAGCCCAAAACAAAACTTCGGTAAAAAAAGTAAAATCGAAAGGGAAATGAAGAAAAAGGAAGTTTTCAGAGCCATTCTTTTATTATACCAGAAATTGATATAATAAAGGAATGCTGGCAAAGGTTTTCTCTGGTGGGATTTTGGGATTGGAAGCAAAAATTATTGAAATTGAAGTTTCGACTTCTTATGGGTTGCGCCATTTTGAAATAGTTGGGCTTCCTGATAAGGCAATAAACGAATCGAAAGAGAGGGTGGCAGCGGCAATTGAATCTTCTGGTTTTAAAAGTCCGACAAAAAAACCAGTTAGGGTTTTGGTTTCTTTGGCTCCGGCTGATTTGAAAAAGGAAGGATCAATTTATGATTTGCCAATTGCCTTGGGATATTTATTAGCAGAAAAGGAAATATTTTTTGACCCAAAAGATAAATTGATTTTTGGAGAATTGGCTTTGGATGGAAAATTGAGGCCAATAAAAGGAGCGATTTGTTTTTCGATTTTGGCAAAAGAGAGGGGGTTTTCTGAAATAATTTTGTCAAAGGAAAATGCAAAGGAAGCTGCTTTAATTGAAGGAATAAGAGCAATTGGAGTTTCTTCTTTAAAAGAGGCAATTGAGTATTTAGAAAAGAGAAAGAGAATTGAGCCTGAAAAAGTTGAAATTGAAAATTTAAAAGAAAACTATCAAATTGATTTTGCTTTCATTAAAGGACAAAATTTTGCAAAAAGAGCATTGGAAATTTCTGCTGCTGGTGGCCATAACGTTCTAATGCTCGGCCCTCCTGGAACCGGAAAAACACTTTTGGCAAAGGCAATTCCCACAATTTTGCCTCCTCTTTCTTTTGAGGAATCTTTAGAAGTTACAAAAATTTACAGCATCGCGGGACTTTTGCAAAAAGAAAATCCATTAATTACTACAAGGCCTTTTAGGGCTCCCCATCACACTTCTTCTGAGGCTGCCTTAATTGGCGGAGGAAATCCTCCAAGGCCTGGAGAAATTACTTTGGCCCACAGGGGAGTTTTATTTTTGGATGAGTTTCCAGAATTTCACCGAGATGTCTTAGAGAGTTTAAGACAACCAATTGAAGAAGGAAAAATCGTAATTTCAAGGGCGCGCCATTCTGTAGAATTGCCAGCCAGGTTCATTTTGGTTGCAGCTTCAAATCCCTGTCCCTGTGGATATTATGGAGACCCAGAGCATGAATGTAAATGTACAATTTCTCAAATCAGAAATTATCAAAGAAAGCTTTCAGGGCCTTTAATCGATAGAATGGACCTCTTGATTAATGTTCCGAATGTAAAATATGAAAAATTAGTAGGACCAGATGAAGAAAATAGCGAAAAAGTGAGAGAAAGGGTAATTTTGGCAAGAAAAATTCAAAAAGAGAGATTTAAAAAAGATAAAACAAATTCTGAAATGGAAATTCCAGAAATTAAAAAATATTGTCAAATCGATTCAAAATCTGAGAATTTATTGAGAAAATATGTGGATTCTGGAAGGCTATCGGTGAGGGGGTATCATAGAATTTTAAAGGTTGCCAGAACTATCGCGGATTTGGAAGGAAAAGAAAAAATTTCTTTTGAGCATTTATCAGAAGCCTTGAGTTATAGAATAAAAGAGGAGGTTATTTAACAAATGGGTTTTTTGCCCCAAAGACGTCAAAGTGTAAATGACAACCAGTTGCCCTACCTGTTGCCCCCATAGTTCCAATGATTTGTCCTTGGAAAACTTGTTCTCCAGAAGAAACAAAGATTGTTTGTAAGTGCCCGTACATTGTTACGACTCCGTTTGGATGCAAAATTTTAACATAATTTCCTGCTTTCTTTTGCCATCCCACTTTCAAAACAGTACCACCAGCAGCAGCTAAAATTGGTTCTCCGCACTTCCCGTTTGAAAAATCAATTGCATTGTACCAGTGAAGAGATTGAGTAATTCTACAACCTCCGAAAACTGGACAAATGAAATAACCCTGGGCCAAAGGAGTTAAAGGCTGAGGAGCAGGTTTTTGAGATGGCATTTTCCCACCAGGAATTATTAAAATGTCGCCAATGTAAATGTCGTTTTCGTTTTCAAGCTCATTAAAAGAAATAATATCTTCAATTTTTGCCTGATATTTTTTTGCAATCTCAGATAGGGTATCCCCGGCTTTAACTTCGTGTAAAACCCCATCTACTGGTAAAATTATCAATTTTTGCCCTGGTTTAATGACTGAATTTTTATTAAGATTGTTTGCCCACAAAATCGTTTCTAAAGAAATTCCGAATTTTTTAGAAATTGAAAAGAGGGTATCTCCCTCCTCTACAATATATTCTTGAATTTCCTTTCTTTGTGTTGGTTCTTCGACAATCGTTCCCAAAACTTTTCCGCTAATGAATGCTGGTGGCAAAGAAAATTTTAAAAAGTTGTTTTCAACAAAAATAAATTCTGGCAAATTCTGCCAGGTCTTTGAAAAAGCAAAAGGATTTTGAAAATAAAACTCTTTTCCTGTTTTTATCTCTTCCCTTTTCGAGTTAAAAATAAAAAGAGAAATAAGAATTAAGGAAGCCAAAATTAAAATTTTTTTCCACCTACTCATTTTCTTCATTTTCTAAATTTTTAAAAAACATGTCAAGCCAAAAACAATAAACAGCGAACAATGGGGCAACGAACAGCGAACAATAAAACAGCGAGCAATTAAGCAATAAAATAAAGTATGGTGGAAAAAGCTTTAAAATATCACAGGATTTATCCGATAAAGAGGTTGGGGCAGAATTTTTTGATCGATAAAAATGTTTTAAGGAAAATTGTGGAGGCGGCTGAACTTTCAAAAAATGATACTGTTTTGGAAGTTGGCCCGGGAATTGGAAATTTAACGATTGAATTAGCAAAAAAAGTAAAAAAGATAATTGCGGTTGAGAAGGATAAAAGAATGGTTGAGATTTTGAAAGAAAGATTAAAAGAAGAAAGAATTGAGAATGTCGAAATAGTTAACGAAGATATTTTAAAATTTCTCCCTTCATTTAAGGTAAGGGGGTGTTATAAAGTAGTTGCCAACATTCCCTATTATTTGACTTCAAGGTTAATCAGAAATCTTTTGGAAATTGAAAGAAAGCCAAAATTAATCGTTCTGATGATTCAAAAAGAGGTTGCTCAAAGAATTTGCGCAAAGCCTCCAAAAATGAATTTGTTGGCAGTTTCTGTTCAATTTTATGCAAAACCAAAGATTGTCTCTTTTGTCTCAAAAAATTGTTTTTGGCCAAGGCCAAAAGTAGATTCGACAATAATCAAAATCGAACCGAAAAAGGAAGATTTAATCGATAAGGATTTATTTTTTGAAATAGTAAAAGCTGGGTTTTCGCAGCCAAGAAAGCAATTGATAAACAATTTATCAAAAAAATTGAAAGAGAAAAAAGAAATTATCAAAAAATTTCTTTTTAAAGCGAAAATTTTGCCAATCAAAAGGGCTGAGGCACTGAGCATTGAAGATTGGAAAAAGTTGACAAAAATCTTTAAAACAAAGAAAATAAAATAATGAAGAGTTTTTGTTTGTGTGTGATTTTAGTCTTTCTTTTTCTAATTCCCTTTTTTGTCTTTGCCCAGGAATGCCCTTCTCCTGAAACTTATGTATGCAATACAGAAAAGCAAGAAGTGGATCAATACAAATGTACAAAAGGAGCCTGTGGCGGAGTAATCGAATTCATGAAAAGGAAAGCCGAGAGGGAGTGTAGACAAACCTGCACCGATTATTATACCCAGCAATGCGATGAATATGGAAATTGCACTTGCGTAAAAGAAACAGTCCCCGGACCCTGGACTTGTGATCCTTGGGAATTTAAAGATGAAAAAATCATCAAAACTTATGATACTTCTCAACATCCTTGGTTAGTTTGTACTTACAAGTACGATCAACTGGAAGATTTAGAAAAAGAAAGGGCGAAAGTAAAATATCCCTACAAAAAAATAATTTGTACTGAAAACAATTGCCCGGAAGTTGATGAAATAGCATTCTTCCCTCCAGTTTATGACTCTGACTCCTATGATTTCTTCCACAAATGGATAAAACCCAGGGAAAAAAGATTTTTTGAAATTGCCCAAATTGCCTGTTGGGGAAAATGTTTAGATAATATCAAAGGAAGAGCGCATTATTTTGGAGGTGCAATAAACCCAAAGAGAGATGTCGATGATGGGGAGCAGGATCCTTCAAAAGTTAGATTGCCAGTGAAATTTGGATGGGAATATCAGAAAGAAAAATGGGGAATTAGTGAATGGGAGGAGGCTTTCAAATTCGCCAAACAGAAAGATAAAGAAAATTTAGAAAAAGGATTTTCTATTAAGTACTTAAAAGGAGTAGTGGAAAAAAGAAGCACCTCGACCCCCATTGAAATAATTTATGGATCGCCGCCAGAGGAAGGTGATGTGAAAAGAATTTTGAAAGATAAATGGGGGGAAGAAAAGTGGAAGGAAGAATTTGTAGTTGAAGTAGAAGGTCATCAATTCATAAGGGCCTTGGGAGTTGGCTCTTTTTATTTTAAATTGCCAATTGAAAGACTTTTAAGAATAGCTGAGGGACAAGAGATTCCTCCTTGGCAAACTCCTGCTTCAGTGGGAAGCAACGAAGCTTGGAAAACTTTTGAAAAAACTGGAGATATTACTTGGACAAAAATTGGAATGACCAAATACTTCGATTATTACTTTTTGAACGAAACTGCCTATCCAGAGAATCAGTACCAGTTTGGATTTAGCGGAAAGTTGGAAAATGGAGAGCTTTTTGTTTATTCGCCTTCGCAAGACAGTAAAAAAGATTTCCTTTGGTTTGAATACAAAGATCCAAAGGAAAATGGGTTTTTCTTGCCAGGAGTCACAAAACAAATAAGGATAAAGAAAAATGAAAAGACCCATGGTCCTTGTGAAATCGCTCCCTTTGCAACCCATGAACTAAAGATCTTTCCTTGCTGCAACAGCGATGGAGAAAATTGTTCTCCACGGAAGCCAGAAGGAGAGGGTTGGAATTTTACCACCAAGGGGCCAGAGCCAAAAGCGTTCCTTGGAATAAAGGCAGAGATAATAAGGAAAATTTTGCCAATTTCACTCGATACCTATACTACCTATCAGGATCTTTTAAAAGCTCTTCAAGGAGATCAAAAGATTGAAGGAAAAATCTATCGGTTCATTGACATCGATTGGGACAGAATTTGGCCTTCTGAAAGGTTTTTGAAAGCTAAGGGAGGAACTTGCGAGCAAGGAGCTAGAGAACAAAAATTTTTCCTGGGAAGCGTCAGATTTGATCAAGAGAGAAATGAAACAGAAAAGTGTAAAATAGATTGCTGGAAAGCCTGCGATAGTAGTTGCCTCCCTCTTTGTGAAAAAGAATACTTGGAGGTTTGTCTAAAAATGTGCGAAAAAATGGAAGGGGCGACTCCAAAAGAAATTGGAAAATGCAAAGAAGATTGTGAGATTAAAACTAAAGAACTTTTCAAAAGAATAAAAGAAACTAAATGTCCAGAGTGCAAGCCCTCAGAAAGGGATTGGTACTGTATTGTTTGCAGGAGCTGCGAAAATGAAGTAAAAGCATGCCAAAAGACCTGTATCGAAGAATGTGAACAAAAAATAAGAGAAAAAGAAAAACTTGAGGAACTAGAATGTGACGAAATCTGTAGGGAAGATCCCCAACTTGACCTTCTGGCAGCCAGAGGAGAGTGCGATCTTTTAAAGAATGAAAAAAGAAAAAAACTTTGCGAACATTGCCAGAAATGCAAATATAAAGCAGATTATATCGACATCGAATGGTGCCAGGCTCCTGCAGATTTCTTCAGTGTTGCAATCTACTATAAAGAGAAAGAAGATGCTAAAAATCTCCCCTTTAAAGAAGCTTTAAAAGAATACTCTAAAAGGACTATTGCGAAAAATTGCGAACCGAGGAATCTTCCTTCTCCTTGCCAGGAAGATCCTTGTAAATGCTTCCTTTACGATGAGAAAGGCAATGAAATCTATTACCGAGCAGGATGCCCCGAACCTTGTTTCAAAGATATTTTCGTTCAAAATCCTTTTTACAGAGGAATAAAGGATTTTTCCTTTGAATGTAAACCAGGGCCAGAAGCTGAAGAAAAAGATTGTTACGGAATCTTCCAGTTAAACAAATACGACCATGTTGAAGGAGGAAAACTGGTTTCTTCGGTAAGAAGAGTTATTGAGAGGTGGAAAATAATGAGAGATTTCTATAAGGAATATGGAGACTTGGAAGAAACGAAGGGGAAAGAAGAATATTGGGTTCCTTTGGAGGTTTATTCTGGAGAACTTAAACCAAAGCAGAACTGGTTTGAATGGGATAAAGCTCTTTTACCCTTCAACTCTTTTTCTCCAAACGGTATAGTAATAGCAGCCTGCTACGGGGAACCATTCCCAATGGGTTTTCCTCCTGGTTATCAAAAACCTTCTTGCCAAGGTTCAAGCTTAAGATGGGATTTTGTAATTGAAACCCTTTCAAAGAACAAACTCTGCGATGTGACAAAAAATGAATGCATTGGAGAAAAGGACGAAGATTATCCGGTTTGCTGGAAAATAAGAAAAGAAAGGGTCGTTCAGGATTTTCCTCCTGAAAAAGATATAGACAAAGAAAATAGATTGGTCGTTTATCGACACCCCCTTCTTTTAATTTCTCCCCTCATCGATAGAATTTTTAGTTTTAGAATGAAAATAAAAGATTGGAATGATTCTTTCGTAAAACTTTTGCCAAAAAGCGCAACCCATTCCACCCACAAGGAAGAAGAAAAAATTGTTACTAAGGCAGAAGAAAAATCTCTTTTTGAATTCCCATTTTATGATATTTGGAATGCACTTCCTCCTTTAGGAGATGCTTTAGGAAGGCTAAAAAAGAAATATACCTTTCTCTTCACTCCTTGCTGGGATGAATTAGGTTTCAATTGTTCAGAACCTTTGGTCCAAAAAGCAAAAATTACCGGAGAACCTCCTCAGTTTCCGTTCGAAGAAGAAAGTTCTGGTCCTCCCCCTCCAAGAAAGGTAAAAATCCCTAGATTTTTTAACTGGGATCCAGCCCCAGGAGCTGCTTCTTATTGGATAGAAGTGGATGGGAGGAAAGAATTTATTTTGGACCTTTATTCTCCTGACAGGTCTAGACTCTGGGTAAACTGGGTTGGAGAAGGAAGGAAAACTTGGAAGGTGAGAACTTGTGCTGATATTTGCTCAGAAGAGGGTATGGAACTTTGTGGTGAATGGGGAGAATACGGGCCTTTTGAAGGATATTTCTTAGAACCACCCAAGGAAATGACAAGTAACGTCGCCTTCTTTCCCGACGAATCCATCTCGTTGAGCTGGGGACCTATAGCCAATGGAACAGATTGTACCTACATCAGAGTAGTTTATAAAGGAAGCATAGAAGAAACGAGAAAAGATTGCATAGAGAAAATAAAAAGTAGTCCCGAAGGCTACGTAGTTTTGGATCAAATCTATCCTGGACAATTGGGGGGAATTGTAATACCTAATTATTTACTTCCAAGGTCAAGCGAAGTTTATGAAGATAAGGTAAGTGGAATATCGACAAACGTTTGTCTGGGAGACTACTATTACACGGTAAGATACTGCACTGGAGAGAATTGTGCAAGGAAAATCGAAGAATGCGGAGATTTAGAATGCAAAAAATCTGCCCAATGCCAGGAAGCCGGAGCCTTTTCTTTCGGGAAACGTTTCTTGATAGTAACTAGAAAAGGAAAAGGCTATGGAGAAGGATTTGGGGGGTTTGGAACTTGCAAAAATTTAATTCCTTGCGCTGAATGCCATCTTTCCGATGTTCCAAAAATAATTTCAAAAATAATGGGCTGTATCCTTTGGACCCTTTCCCCAATTGCTTGCATTTTTCTTTTAATTTATACTGGAATTGGACTTTACTTTTCCTTTGGAGCGCCAGAAGCAGTGGAAAGAGCAAAGAGAATTTGGAAAATGGTTGGAATTGGTTGGTTGATCATGCTTTTCTCTTGGACAATCGTTAATTTGATTATTAAAATCCTTAAATTAGAATGAAAATTTTCAAAAAAATCTTAATTGGATTCTTTTTCGGACTAATTTTTGTCTTATTTTGGATTGGAAAAGCGGGGGCTGAAGGATATTGTAGTTATCTACCTAATCCTGAATGTTATACTGACATTGGGCCAGTCGTTGATTGTCATGTATTATCAGAAGAAGAGTGTAAAGCACATTCAGATTGCTGCCAATGGGTAACAGAAGGAGAAGGTGGAGGAGGTGGTGGAGGAGAAGGATGCACTGGTGGCGGAAATACAATCTGGGATTTCTTGAATCAGATTTGCGGAAGTTGTTCAATAAACATAATTTGTTGGATTGAGTGTATTTTAGGCTACATCATTACTCTCTTTTTCAGATTACCTTTGTTCTTCTTTGGTTTGCTTGGCGCTGCATTGGCTGCTCTTTTAATTTTAATTGGAGACAAAGTTATAGTCCCGATCGTCGCTCAATTAATGGATCTCTCTCTAACTACTCTTATTTATGATAAAGTAAAAGATACTTGGGAATCTGTGAGAAATTTTTCACTGGAATTAGTAGGAATCTTTTTAGCCATTATCGGTTTAGCAACGATATTCAGATTCGTTCCGTATCATGCGAGAAGATTCTTTGTTTCTCTTTGTATTGCTGCGATCTTAGTTAATTTTTCATTTGCAATTTGCAAAGAATTAATCGTAGTTGCGAACGATTTTACTGCTGGTATTGGCAACTATTTTAACGTGGGGATAATAACGGCTCAAGTTGGAGGAGTTGAAAGTGGAGTAAAATCTTCACTTGAGGGATTTGAAAATGTTTTCGATACCCTTTGGAAGACTCTTTTTGAGCAATTCTTTCCGAATATCTGGAAAATTTTCACCATTGATGGAAGTATCCCTGCTTTCTTTACCACCGCAGAATCCTTAGGCCAACCAAAAGTTACAGGGCCAATCCTCATAATCATTGCACTAATCGCTACTTCCTTTTGGATCTTTGCCTTTCTTTGCCTTTACGTGATAGTCGTCCTGGCTGCTTTTGGAGTCGTTTTCTTAATCAGGATGGTCTTTTTAGCAGCGCTAATAGCAGTCGCTCCGATAGCCTTTTTAACAGCGGGGTTTGCCACTCGAGAAATAAAACAAATCTTCCCTCAATTTTTGAACTGGGATGGATGGTGGCCAGCTTTTTTGGAATGGGCATTCATTGGAGTTCCTCTCATAATCTGGCTTGGAGTTGGAGTTTTTTTATTGAAGGACCTTTCCGCAGCTGCACCTTCTTTTGCGGCAGGCGGATGCGCCCCGCCTAATGTTGGAGCAGCTATGACATGGGCTTCAGGTCTTATATTAGATTTATTTAGACCTTTCTTAGCTGTGCTTGCTCTTGCGGTTGCCCTCCATCTTGGAATAAAAAGCAGTCCTGGAATGATGAGGCAGGCAGTTGAGGGAATTTTTGGGGTGTTAAAACTTGTGACAGGTGCGATAGCAGTTGCCGTGACTGCCGCAGTTACAGCAGGAGTTGGTGCAGCAGCTGGAGCTGCAGCTGCTGGAGCTTCAAAATTGGGTGCCATCGGAGCTGGTCTAAAAGCTGGAACTCTAGAAGGAGGAAGGGCTTTTGTGGGGAGTTTGGCTAAGGGAGTTCCTGGAGAATTAAAGAGAGTAGAAGTACTCAAACCGGGAGTTGAAGTAGCGGAAGAAGTGGCAAAACCAATTATGCCCTGGATAAAGAGGCCATTCGTTCGGGAAAGAGAAGAGGCTGAAAAAGAAGCAGAGAGAATTTATAAAGAGAAGGGGGTAAAAGGAGCGGAAGAAACAATAAAATCAAAATATGTCTCAGATACTTTAAAGGGAGAACTATTGGCAAAATTAATGAAAGAAGGAAAGCTTTCCGATGAATTAATTGAAAGTAAGGAATTTCAAGATTTCTTGAAAACTAAAGAAGGAAGCAAATACTTGAAAGACGTACTCAAATTGAGAGTTGATTTAGCTCCTCAATTTGTCAATCCAGAGACCAACAGACCTTTCACGCCAAAAGAGATACTCAAAGGAATGACCCCGAAGGATGCAGTGAAAATTAGAGTAAAGGCCTTATTAGAACCTGAAGTGGTTTCAGCAATGAGTCCAGAACAAGCTCGCGCAATAGTGAGAGGAGGAAGCGTGGCACAAAAAGAGGCCATAGGAAAAACTTATGCAGAAATAATAAGGAGAGAGGCAAATGTCGTTCTTGATACTAGTACGCCAGAAAGGCTTAGAGATAGCGTGGTCGGAGCATTCCCCGCAATTCAAAGTACAATCGATAGATTAAGAAGATCGCCTCATCCAGAAGATGTAAGCAGAGCAGAAATGCTAAGAGAAATTGGTAATGCCATTTTAGGTAGAAGATTAACATGGCATTAAGCAATCCAACAAATCAAAAAAAATTCCTTTCTCCTGAGGATATAGATGTACTAGTTGAGATAATCAAAAAATATAACCTCGGCCCAACTGAGTTCTTTGACAATCCAGAAGTAGAAAAAATGCTAAGCAAAGCAAAAACTCCAGAAGAAAGAATAAAAATAATAAAGGACTTACCCTTTAACAAAATAATTGATAAACTTGAAGAAATTTTAAGGGGAGAAAGTTCTCTTGATGATCTATCCTCTTTTTTAAAGAAAGATTTAAACTTATCCCTTTTTACCGCGGAAAAAATCGCAAAGGAAATTAAAGAAAGAATTTTCTCCATAGTTCCAGAAAAAAAAGAAGTTTTAGAAAAACCAACGGAGCCAAAAAGAGATATTTATAGAGAACCTATAGAATAAAAAAGGGGGGAACTGGTTAAGAATTTCCCTCCCTCTAGTTAACGAAATCTAAGTTCTTCCTGCCTCCTTCCTTTGGTTTTTACTCTTCCTCTGGGCATTCTTTTCCAGGCGGCTAAAGCATTCAAAAGCATTCTCTCAAGCCCTTCTGCTCCGATTACTCTTATATCTACATAAGCTCCGCCCTCAATTCCCATTTTCCTCACGATTAAATCTTGGGCTAGTTTCAAAAATTCTTTCCTCATTTCTAAATCTCTGTCAATTTCTTCTGTAATTTCTTTGGGTTCTTTTCCTCTGGCTCTGGCCATCATTTCGATTACCGCTCCGACAGTCTCTGCCGCTATTCCCTTTGCTTCAAGCTCCATTTGTTTTTCCCTAGCTGCTGCTTCAGCGTAAGCAGGAGGAAGCTTTACATCTCTGATTTGAATTCCATTTTCCTCTATCAAAATCCCCCATTCCTCTTTGAAAGTCTTTTGGATCAAATCGCTCTTTCCTAACTCCTCCCAAATTCTTTTAGGCTCTTTGCGAACCGCTAAAATGTCGTCTAGGTTTTTTGTCGCGACCCAATCTCTGAACAAAGCGTTTAACCTCGAAAGTACATTCTCTAGCCAATTAGGAGGAGCTTTAAAAAGAGCTTTGTAAGGATTTAAGACTCTCGCAGTAATTAAGAATTCAATGTCAAGCGGAATTCTTTCTGGAGGGGCCGTTTCTGCCGCTTCAATTTTTGTCCAGTAAACGTCTGGTTTGACTAGAATGTAATCTAAAATTTTTTCACGAAATTCTATTTTCTCTCTTCCTTGGACAATTTCGATTCCTTGCCATCTGAATTTATATTTATATACTGAATCAATAGGCCAGAATCCAATAAAGCGTAGGCCGCCTGGAAGATGTAATCTTTTCCCTATTTCTTCAACAGGTCTTACGTTCCATTCTTCATCCAGCTCATAATCTCTCCAAGCCATTACTACCTTTTTGAAGCTTCCCAGCCTTACCACTGCCTTAGCCGTTCCCTCTATTACTATCGTGAACCGAAAGAAGAGCAGAAAAATTGCCACTCCTAAAATCGTTCCAAAAACCAATCCAAACATTTTTTCACCTCCTGGTTTTTAAGTGCATAATATAAATTATGCTATTTTTTAAAAAATTGTCAACTCACTTTCATTTTTTAAAATTCAAAAAAGTGTTATAATAAATTATGCCTTTGGTTAACCTTCCCCAATTTACTGAAATTGAGACAAAGATTGTCGGGCCTTTAACTTTTAGACAGTTTTTGTTTATTTTAGTTTCGGCAGTATTTTCGGCTTTTGTTTACCTCCGTTTTCCTCGTTTCATTTCTATTCCTTTGGCAACTGCGATCTTTGGAATAGGAATTTCCTTTGCCTTTGTGAAGATTCAAGGAATTCCCCTTTACAATATATTCTTGGGATGGCTAAAGTCTCTTTTTAAACCAAAGGTCATTTTTTGGGGAAAAGGGGGAAAGAAAGCTTCTCTCTTGATGGAGGTAGAGATTAAAAAGAGTGAAAAAGAAAAGGTTGAAGTAAAAAGAGAAAGTGCCTTGCAAAGCTTAATGACAAAGGTTGAAACTAAAAAATAATGCCATTAACCACTCAAGAAATTTTAGAAATAGAGGATATTAAAGAGGGAGTTTTGATTTTAAAAGATAAATCTTTGAGGGGAATATTGGCGGTTTCTTCTTTGAATTTTGCCTTAAAATCTGAAGAAGAACAAAATGCAATCATTTACCAATTCCAAAACTTTTTGAATTCTCTAGATTTTCCAATTCAAATTTACATTCTTTCTCGAAGGCTAAACCTAACTGGATATTTGGAAAGGTTGGAAGAATTGGAGAAAAAGCAGACAAACGAACTCTTAAAAATTCAGACTCGTTCTTACATTGAGTTCATAAAGAGCCTGATGGCAACTGGCTCAATAATGACAAAAAGCTTTTACCTTGTCGTTCCCTTTTATCCAATTTTGGTTCCTGGAATGAGAGGCAAATCTCCAACTTTGACTGATGAGGAATTTGAAAGGGCAAAAACCCAGCTTTGGCAGAGGATGGAATTTGTCGCCCATGGATTGAGAAGGTGTGGTTTATTTTGCGCTCCTTTGAATACTCAAGAGTTAATAGAACTCTTTTGGTCAATTTATCATCCAGAGGAAGCAGAAGTAGGTTACTATCCAGAGATTCCACCTGAATTAATAAAATGAGAATCCCATTTTTGTTTTCAAAAAAAGAAAAAATTCCAGAAAAAATCTTTGAAAGAGAGGAAATCACTGCTAAAGATTTAATCGCCCCTTCTTCGATTTATTTGGGAAGTGGCTATTTAAAAATCGGAAGAAGGTTTTCTAGGTCTTATTTTGTCTTTTCCTTCCCAAGATATCTAAGCACTGTTTGGCTTTCTCCAATAATCAACCTTGACGTTCCAATGGACATTGGAATTCACATTTTCCCTTATTCTTCAGAGGAAGTTTTAAAACAATTGAGGAAAAAAATAACCGAGGTTTTGGCTGAAATTCATGAAAGGGAAGAAAAAGGGTTAATTAGAGATCCACAATTGGAAATTGCCTATAGGGATTTGGAAGAATTGAGGGAAAAATTAATCACTGCTCAAGAAAGAATGTTTAAAGTGGGGATTTATTTTACAGTTTATGGAGATTCAGAAAAGGAGCTAAAGGAAATTGAAAATACTTTGCGATCTCTTTTTGAATCGAAATTGATCTACATTCGTTCTGCAACTTTTAGGCAAAAGGAAGGGCTTCATTCGAGCTTCCCTTATGGCTTAGACCAAATTCAAGCTTTAACTCCAATGAATACGGCTCCCCTTTCCACCATCTTTCCCTTTGTTTCTGTTGATTTGAGTTCGAACGAAGGAGTTTTGTATGGAATAAACAGACATAACAATTCTTTGATTTTGTTCGATCGCTTCTCTTTAGAAAACGCCAACGAAGTCGTTTTTGGAAAATCCGGAAGCGGGAAATCTTATTGTGTGAAATTGGAAATTTTAAGATCTTTGATGCAAGGAATCGATGTAATAGTCATTGATCCTGAAAATGAATACAAAATGCTTTGCGACGCAGTAGGAGGTTCTTTCATAAACATCTCTTTGGCCTCCCCAAACCATATCAATCCTTTCGATTTACCAATTCCAAGGGAGGATGAAAGACCAGAGGATGTTTTAAGGTCTAATGTGATAAATTTGGTGGGATTAATGAGAATAATGCTCGGAGGAATGACTCCAGAGGAAGATGCGATAATGGATAGGGCCTTAACTGAAGTTTATGCAGCAAAGGATATCACTCCAGAAACAGACCCAAGGCTTTGGCAAGAAAGAATTCCGATAATGGAAGATTTAGAAGCTGTTTTAGAAAGGATGGAAGGTGCAGAATCTTTGGTCAGAAGAGTAAGGAGATATACAAAGGGAACTTTTGCCCAATTTTTCAATCAGAGAACGAACATCACGATGGAAAAACCCTTGGTAGTTTTTGGAATCAGAGACATGGAAGATGAGTTAAGGCCAATAGCCTCTTACATCATAATGAGATACATTTGGAACAAAGTGAGGTCTGAATTAAAAAAGAGGATTTTAGTGATCGATGAGGCCTGGTGGATAATGAAAGAGGAAGACGGAGCTTCATTTTTGTATGGAATTTGTAAAAGGGGGAGGAAATACTGGCTTGGGGTGACAACAATCACCCAGGATGTTGGAGATTTCCTGAAATCAATGTACGGGCAACCAATAATTACTAACTCATCGATCGCAATATTGTTTAAACAATCTCCAGCAACTATCGATTTGGTCCAAAAAGCCTTCAATTTGACTAATGAGGAAAAATATCTTTTGCTAGAAACTGAAATTGGAGAAGGAATCTTTTTTGCTGGTCAAAAACATGTTTTAATGAAAGTGGTCGCTTCTTATACCGAAGATCAAATAGTTACTTCGTCCCCAGAACAAATCTTGAAAATAAAAATGGAAAAGGGTATAAAATAATTAATATGAATATGAAAAAAATAGAAATCTTTTTTGCTTTTCTTTTAATTTTTGGAGTAATATTGTTTTTCTTTCCAGAAAAAACCTTCGCCCAATCTCAACTAACTTCTTTGGGAAGAATCCGACAAACTATTGAAGCAATTGCTGGCGTTTCAGCAGTATTAATGATAGTCATTGGAGGTTTTCAGTGGATGACTTCAGTTGGCGATCCAGCGAAAATCGCAGACGCTAAGGATCGAATTTATTCAGCCCTCTTAGGATTAGTGATAGTTGCCTTGGCTGAAGTGATTGCGAGGCTATTGAAACCTTAATTAAGGATATGGCCTAATCACCACTCTTCTTTTTGGTTCTTTTCCAATGCTCTCTGTAGTAACATCGGGTCTTGATGCCAATTCTAAATGAATTATTCTTCTCTCATAAGCTGGCATCGGTTCTAAAATCCTCTCTTTCTTTGTTAAAGCGACTTCATCTGCTACAGACCTTGCTAATTCTTTTAAATACTTAATTTTCTTTTCCTTGTAGCCCCCAATGTCTAGATCTAAGAAAATCTCCTCCCCCATTTTCTTTTTCAAAATCGCATTCAAGAGATGTTGAATCTCAAACAAAGTCTTTCCTTTTTCTCCAATTAAATCCTGGAATTCTTTAGTCTGAACATCTACTTTAAAAACGTCTTCCTTTCTTGAAACTTTTAGCTCAACCTCAAAACCCATCTTTGAAAAAAACTCTTTTACCTCTTCTTCAATTTTTTTGATCAATTCTTCAGACATGGAAGAAAATTCTCTGAAATATCAAAAATAAATAGCTTGCTAAAAAGTAAAGGGAAATTGCAGAGGGTAATTTTATCAAGATTAAGAAAGTAAAAGGAAGGAAAAGAAGATTTATTTGGGAGTGAAGGGGAAGATTTTTTCTTTTTTCACTCTTTGAAGGATTCAATTTAAGATAAAAACCTTGGAAAAAAACCGCAGCCAGGGTTAAGTAAAAATTTGAACTTGAAAGGTCTAAAAATCCAAGGAAAAGAGGTTTGAATTGGTTTGTCGCTCTTAAGAAAACTTGATAGAGGGCAATTAAAACTGGAAATTGAATAAATAAAGAGAGAAGGTTAAAAAATGGATTTATTTTTTCTTTCTTGTAAAGATTTAAAATCTCTTTTGTTTTCCTTTCCCCATTAAACTTTTTTTCTATTTCCTCGATTTCTTCTTTAATTTTCAAAAACTTTTCCCTTTCTTTGGAACTTTTATAATCCAAAGGGGAAAGAATTATCCTTATTAAAAAAGTTAAAAAAATTACTGCCAAGCCAAAATCTTTTAAATGTTTGTAAAAAAAGAAAAGGATCTCAAAAACTGGTTGATAAAAAATTAAATTATAAATTTGAAAAATTGGGTTCATTTTTTTAATACTCTCGATTTTTTAAGTAAACTTTCGAAAATTCCCTTAAGTTCGTTGAAATCTTTTCTCTCTAAATTGGGCAGGGCAATAAAAACAATCCTTACTCCCTCTTTAATTCCTTCAACTTTTTCTCTCAATATTTCCCTCAATCTTCTCTTTAACTTATTTCTCTGGGCAGCCTTCTTTAAAACCTTTTTACTTATCAAAAAACCAAATTTCTTTCCCTCTTTTTTTAACAATAATTTCAAGACCAGACTATCTACCCTAAATCCTTTTCCTTTCTTTAAAACTTCTTCAAACTCCTTACCGCTTAGTCTATACTTTTTCATGGGGTAAGTCGCCATCTTCCTTTTTTTCTCCTTCTTTTCAGAATATTTCCTCCTTTCTTTTTTCTTGCTAAAAATCCATGAATTCTTTTCTTTTTTCTTTTTTTGGGCCTATAAGTTATCGACATTCTTTTATTTTAAATTCTTTTTAATTCTCGTCAAATTCACAAAAAATCCACAAATTATTAACAAATTTAAGATTTTTTTCTCACTTTTTAAAAGCTTGACTTTGGATATAATAAAAATATGGAAAAAGAAGAAATCTGGCAATCAGTTTTAGCTCAAATTCAACTAATGACTTCTCCGGCCAATTTTGCCACTTGGTTCCAAAATACAAAAATTTCCTCCCTTGAAAATGGGAGAGTTGTAATTTCAGTTCCGAATTCTTTCGTAAAGGAATGGCTCCAACAAAAATACAGTAAAACTATTTTGAAAATTCTAAAAAATTTAGTTCCCGATATAAAGGAATTAGTTTACGAAATAGAAAAAAGTGGATTAAAAGTTGTTAATAGAAAGATAGAAGAAGTTGCTGTCCCGGGTCAATTAACTCTTCAGGAATTGGAAATAGATAAAAAGACTAATCTCAATCCAAAATATACTTTTTCAAACTTTGTCGTTGGAGCTTTTAATGAACTAGCCTATGCTGCTGCAATGGCTGTTGTGAGAAATCCGGGCCAGGTTTACAATCCATTTTTTGTTTACGGTGGGGTTGGACTTGGAAAAACTCACCTTTTACAAGCAATCGGAAATGAAATCGTAAAAAATTTTCCAAAAAAGAAAGTGAGATATGTACCATGTGAAAAATTCGTTTCTGATGTAATCTTGGCAATTAAAAACCATCAGATCGAGGATTTAAAATCTTTTTATCAAAACTTTGACGTCCTTTTGATCGATGACATTCAATTTTTATCAGGTAAGGAAAAAACGCAGGAAGAATTTTTCTATATTTTCAATACCCTTTATGAAAAAAACAAACAAATAGTGATTTCTTCGGATAGGCCACCCAAAGCCATTCCTGCTTTGACCGAAAGGTTGAGATCAAGGTTTGAGGGTGGAATAATCGCTGATATTTCGCAACCAGATTTCGAAACGAGGCTAGCAATATTGAAAGCAAAGGCAGAAGAGAAGGGAGTAAATTTCTCAGATGAAATTCTAAATTACATCGCATCAAACATCAAAAAGAACATTCGAGAGCTTGAGGGAGCCTTAAACATCCTTGTTACCTATCAAAAGTTAAATAAAAAATCTCCAGACCTCCAAACAGTAAAGCAACTTTTAAAAAATCTAATTTCACCTCCTAGCAAGGTATCAACTGTTAAAAAAATCATCAAAGCAGTCGCAGAATTTTATGAAATTTCAGAAAAAGAATTACTCTCAAACTCAAAAAGGAAAGAATACGTAAAGCCAAGACAAGTTGCAATGTATCTTTTAAGAGAGGATTTAAAATGTTCTTTTCCTTTCATCGGAAGAAGATTTGGAGGAAAGGATCACACCACAGCGATTCATGCTTACAATAAAATTTTTGAAAGTTTAAAAAAAGATGAAGGATTGGTGGAAGAAATTAAAGAAATTAGAGAAAGAATTTTTTCATAAAAAAATTACATTTTTTCCACAGAAATTTTCATTTTTTTGAAAACAAAAAGAGAGTTATAATAAAGCAACTACAATGAAGGTTAAAATTTTAAAAGAAAATTTATTAAAAGGACTTGACGTTGTTACAAGAGTTTCTTTGAAAAGAGTTTCTTTACCTATTCTTTCTACTTGTTTAATAGAAACTGAAAAGAACTTTTTAAAAATTTCAGCTACAAATTTAGAATCGGGAATTGTCTGGTGGGGATTGGCGAAAATTGAAGAAGAAGGAAAAACCTGTGTTGAGGCAAAGTTTTTTTCGAATGTTATTTCAAATTTGAAAGAAGAAACTTTAACATTACAAACAGAAAACCATCTTTTGAAAATAGAGGATAAAAATGTTTCTTTAAAAATAAAAGGAGTAAGTCCTGAAGAGTTTCCAATCATTCCTCAAAAGGATTCTTTAGAAAGAATTTCAGTAAATAGTGAGAAACTTTGTGAATCTTTAAGGAAAATAATCGGAATACCCTCCCCTTCTCTCGGTAGACCTGAAATTTCTGGGATACTTTTCTCTTTTGAAAGAGATATTTTAAGGCTAGTTGCGACAGATAGTTTTAGATTGGCAGAAAAGAAGATTCGCCTCTCAACTCCTTTATCAAAAGCTTACTCTTTAATTCTGCCCCAATCTGCTGCAAAAGAAATAATAGGAATTTTTGGAAAAGAAGAAAGTGAAATAAACATTTATTTGACGCCAAATCAAATTTTTGTTGAAAGTTTGGCCCGCGAACTTCCCCATCCGAAAATTTTGTTTACTTCAAAATTGATCGAGGGGGAATATCCAAATTATCAAGAGATAATCCCCAAAAAATTCAAAACAAAAGTCCGTTTGGGCAGAGAGGAATTTTTATCGCAAATTAAAACCGCCAGTTTGTTTAGCGGAAAAATAAACGAAATAAAATTGAATATAAAAGAAGGGGAAGTCGAAATTTTAAGTCAAAATCCAGATTATGGGGAATTCAAAAGTAAAATTTTTTCAAAAACTGAAGGAGAAGGCATTTCGATTTCTTTTAATTATAAATTCTTAATCGAAGGAATATCTTCTTTTGAAGAAAGAGAGTTTGATTTTCTTTTTACAGATCCAGAAGGTCCGGCAATTTTAAAACCTTCGGAAGATTATTTTTACATTTTAATGCCTATTAAGGCGAGCTGAGTTTTGGTAAAACTCTATCTAAAAAGGAATGAAAAATTGGACCTGCAACGGTGGCAGCAGGCTGCCTTCTTATCATCGGAGCGTTGTTGTTATTTCCAACCCAAACAGCAACTGAAATTTCTGACGTATAACCTACTGTCCAACAATCTCTAAAATCATCAGTGGTTCCAGTTTTTGCCGCTACTTTATAATTTTCAAAATATAAATGAGACCTTGGACCAAACATGGGAGCTCGAGCATCGTTATCAGATAAAATATCAGTAATTAATTTTGCAATTTCGCTATCTAAAACCCTAATTTGGGTATTTCTCTTTTCAAAAATTACATTTTCCTTTGAATCTTCAATTTTTAAAATTGGAGAAAGGGGAACCTTTATTCCTTCATTTGCAAAAACAGAATAGGCATAGGCCATTTCGAGAGGGTTTACTTCTCCACCACCCAAAACAATCGATGGTCCATAGTTTGAAATATCTTTGTTTAAAGTTGTAATTCCGAGGTCCCTTGCTGTTTTTAAACTTTCTTTTAATCCCTCAAAGAGAATTTTTTCTAAACCTCTAAAATCAGAAATTCCCAAATTTTCAATTTTTTCATTCAACCCTGCCAAATATAAAACTTTTATTGAAGGAACGTTAAGGGATTGGGCTAGAGCAGACCTTAAACTTACCCAACCCCTGAAAAGCCCATCGTAGTTTTGTGGAGTGTATTCCCTTCCTCCCCAAACCCCAAAATTTGTTGGAGAATCCAAAACCATAAATTTATCATCGTAACCTTTTTTAAAAGCAGTTGCATAAATGAATGGTTTGAAAGCAGAACCCGGTTGCCTTCCAGGAGCCTTTTCAGTTCCTACTGCTACATTGAATTTTGGATCAAAGAGGCAGTCTATCCCCGGATTGCATCCCTTTGGATAAGGTTCTTCATAATAATTTCCAGTTCCGACAGTCATTGCCAAAACCTCGCCAGTTTTTGGGGAGATTGCTACTAAAGCAGCGTTGTGCGCATTGTATTGTTTATTTCTCTTTATTCCTTCTCTTACAACCTCTTCAGCAATTTTTTGGATTTCATAATCTAAAGAAGTATAAACTTTCCATCCAGCAGTTGCCAAAAATTCCTTTCCATATTCTTTTTCTAAAATACTTTTTACCCAAAGAGTAAAATAGGGAGCCAAAATTTCAATTTTTTTCTCTTTAAAAGAAATTTCTCTTTTCTTTGCCTCTTCTGCCTCCTCTTTTGAGATATAACCTTCCTTTGCCATTTTATCCAAAATGTAATCCTTCCTTGCTAAAAGTTTTTCCTTTGAATCTTCTTCATAGGGTGAAAGAGAATAAGGGGCTTTAATTAAGGCAGCCAAAATTGCAGCCTCTGGCAAATCTATTTCCCAAACGTGCTTTCCAAAATAAGTTTGAGCTGCAGCTTCCACTCCGTAGGCATTTTGGCCAAAAGGAATTTGGTTTAAATACCATTCTAAAATTTGATCCTTTGAATATTTTCTATCCAATTCAATTGCCAAAATTATTTCCCTAGTTTTTCTCTCTGGAGTTTTTTCCAAAGATAAAAAAGTTGAGCGAATTAATTGCTGCGGAATTGTCGAGGCACCATAAACTGGTTTTAAAATTTTTAAATCAGAAAGAATTGCTCTGAATAAGGCTTTAAAGTCCACTCCAAAATGTTTATAAAAATTTGAATCCTCTGCGCAAATTACTGCATCCCTTAAATGTTTTGGAATTTGAGAAAGAGGAACGTAGGTTCTTTTTTCTTCCCCATAAATTTCATAAAGTAAAACTTTCCCAGTTCTATCATAAATTTTTGTAGATTGGGGAATTTCTCTTTCTACAAAAATTTCAGGTCTTGGTAGATTCTTTGCATAATAAAGGAAAAAGAAAAATAAAAAAAGGAAAGAGATTAAAAAAAGGAAAGAAAAAATTTTAAATATTGAAAAGAAAATTTTCTTCATAGAAATTAAAGCCCCTCCGGAGGAGGGGCAATTTTTACTCTTCGATTTCTTCCTCTTCTTCAATTTCCTCTTCTTCTAATTCTTCTTCTTCAAACAACATGTTTTATTTTTTATTTTTAAACGACCTTTTCGAAAATCTAAAAAAATTATAGAGCCTCAAAGATTCTTGTCAAGAGTTAAATTTTTAAATTTGAGAAAATTTCTTGAACAGAGTCTAACTCATCAAGAGCCTCAAACAATCTTAAGCATTCTTCTTTTTTCTTTTCATCCAAGTCTATCATTTCTTTTGGTTTCCAGTCTAAGGTTGCGGAATCAATTTTTATTCCTCTTCTTTTTAATTCTTCCTTTACTTTTTCTAAATCTTTTACTTCGCAATAAATATCTAGGTTTTCATCATACCAATAAAGATCCTCGGCCCCTGCCTCAATTGCTATCAACTCCAAATCCTCCTTTTTTAAATTTGGATCTTGGTCTTTCAAATTTATCGTAATACAACCTTTTCTTTCAAACATCCATCTCACAGAACCTTCGCTTGCTAATTTTCCATTGAATCTCGTTAGAACTTGCCTTATTTCATTCAAGGTTCTGTTTTTATTATCAGTAATTCCCTCAATAATCATTGCAATTCCTCCAGGCCCCAACGCTTCAAAAGAAACCTCTTCTAATTTTTCCCCCTCAATCTCTCCGGTTGCTCTTTTTATTGCCCTTTCGATATTTTCAGAAGGAACGTTATAAGATTTTGCCAATTCAATCGCCATTCTTAATTTTGAATTTGTCTCAGGATTTGGGCCCCCCTGCCTTACCGCAACCTGAATCAACCTTGCCATCTTAGAAAAAATTTGCCCCCTCTTTTTAGCATCTGCCTCTTTCTTTTTTCTTACAGTTTTTGCGTGAGAATGCCCGCTCATATTAATTACCTCTTGACAAATTTTTTATTTTTGCTAAAGTAATACTTACCGAGGCCAGGGAATTCCTCTCAGTTTTGGACAACCTGGATTTCTCTGGGTTGCTCCTCAGAGAATTCCCTCAATAAAGCTTGCTTTATTTTTGGCCTCGGTTTTTTATTCTGTGGCAACCCTTTCAACTTCCTCTATCGTTGTTATTCCATTTATTACTTTCAACAATCCATCTTGATACATTGTAACCATTCCTTTCTTTTTTGCCATTTCTTTTAAAGCAGAGATTGAAGGCGAAGTTAAAATAAACTTCTCCATTTCATCATCTACTAAAAATGCTTCAAAAATTCCAGTCCTTCCTCGATAGCCCGTGAAATTACAATCTTCGCATCCTTTTGGCTTTTTTATTTTTAAATCCTTTGAAATTTTAATATTTAAATCCTTTAACCCTTTCATTATTTTTTCCATTTCTTCTTCATTTGGCTTTTCTAAGACCGAGCAGTTTTTACAAACTTTCCTCACCAACCTTTGAGCTACTGCCATATTGATTGCTGGAGCAATGTTTACAGGTTTTTCTCCCAAGGCAATCAATCTTGAAACAGTTCCTGCGGCATCGTTTGTGTGCAAAGTTGTCAAAACTAAATGGCCAGTCAAGGCTGCCTGAAGTGCGATTTGGGCAGTTTCAAAATCCCTAATTTCACCAACTAAAATTACATCGGGATCTTGTCTCACTATTGCTCTCAACCCGTTTGCAAAATCATAGCCTGCTTTTGGGTCAACCTGAGTTTGGGTTATTCCTTCCAAATGATACTCTATTGGATCTTCGATGGTGATTATTTTTATTTCCGGCTTTTGAATTTCCTTTAGCATCGCATACAACGTTGTAGTCTTGCCAGAACCAGTGGGCCCTGTAACGATTATCATCCCATTTGGTTTTTTAATCTCTTCTTTAAAAATTTTTAAGAGGTCCTCTCTTAACCCCAGTTCTTCCAAGGAGATCAAGGATTTAGGATTTAAAATTCTCATTACCACAGATTCACCCCATTCTGCAGGCAAAGTTGAACTTCTAATTTCTATTGGCAATTTTTCAAAAAAAACGGTGAAACGACCATCTTGAGGTCTATCAAAAATATTCAATTTCATTCCAGAGAGAAGTTTTATCCTAGAAAGAAGGCCCTCATAAATTCTTCTTTCAAAAATTAAAACATCTTGCAAAACTCCATCTAGCCTTACTCTTAATTTTGCCTCATTTTCTTTTGGTTCAATATGAATATCTGAAGCCTCAAGCTTTATCGCACCTCCTAAAATAGTATCTACTATCTTTGTTGTTTCTTTGTCCAAAACAGTTTCGATCTCTCTTTTGAAGGTTGGGACGTTTCTTATCTCTTTTTTTAAAACTTCTTTTGAAATTTTTACTTCCCCAACGATTTTCTTTGAAATTTCCTTCATAAAATCTTAAAATTAACTTAGCAATTTCAGTTTAAATCAAAATTTTTAAGGATTCAATGGAAAAATTTCAAACAAAAAGTGAAAAAGAAACAGAAAAATTAGGAGAAGAAATTGGGAAAAAAATTCTTAAAGAGAAATTAGGAAAAGTTGCGAAGGTCATTGCTTTAGAAGGAGATTTAGGAGGAGGGAAGACAACTTTTTTAAAGGGATTTGCTAAGGGATTGGGAATTAAAGAAAAAATTTTGAGTCCAACTTTTATCCTTATCAGGAAATTCCAAATCCCAAGCACCAAATTCCAAAATTTTTACCACATCGATTGCTATCGGATTGAAAAGCCGAGAGAAATTTTGAATTTGAGTTTTAGAGAAATTATCAAAGATCCCCAAAATATCGTAGCAATCGAATGGGCAGAAAAAATTAAAAAGATTTTGCCAAGAAAGGTTTTAAAGATAAAATTTAAAATTTTAGAAAAAAAAGAAAGGGAAATTTTAATAAAATGGCAGAGAGATTGTTAATTTTGGACGCAAACTCAATCCTCCATAGGGTTTATCATGCCCTTCCTCCTTTAACTACAAAAAAAGGAGAATTGGTTAATGCAATTTATGGATTTTTGTTAGTTTTATTCAGAGTAATTAAAGAATTTCAACCAGATTACGTTTGTGCCTGCTTTGATTTTCCAGCAAAAACTTTCAGACATGAAAAATTTAAAGAGTACAAAGCTCAAAGGCCGCCTTGTCCAAAGGATTTGGCAAATCAGATTCCAAAATTAAAAGAAATTTTAGAAGCATTTAAAATCCCATTTTTTGAAAAAGAAGGATATGAAGCTGACGATTTAATCGGAACTATTGTTTCAAAATACCAAGGATTAGAAAAAATCATAGTTTCTGGAGATTTGGATAATTTGCAATTAGTTTCAAAAGAGACCAAGGTTTTTGTTTTAAGCGGAGTTAAAAAGTCAATTTTATACGACGAAAAAGAAGTTGAGAAAAAATATCAAGGATTAAAACCAGAACAAATTCCAGATTTTAAAGCCTTAACTGGAGACCCCTCGGATAACATTCCTGGGATTTTTGGAATTGGAGAAAAGAAAGCAGTAAATTTGCTTTTGGAATTCGAAAATTTAGAGAATCTATACAAGGAAATCGAAAAAAATTCAGAGAAAGCAAAGAAAATAAATCCCAAAATTAAAAAAACCTTGCTTGAATATAAAAAACAAGCTCTTCTTTCAAAATCTTTGGCCGAAATCAAAAAAGATATCCCTTTAGAATTTGATTTAAAATTTTGCAAATGGGGAGAATACAAAGAAGAAAAAGTGATTGAGATTTTAAAAAATCTAGAGTTTCATACTTTAGTTAAAAGATTGCCGGAATTAAAAAATGTAAAACAAAATGATAAAATTGAAAGTGTAAAGTCAGTTCAGCAACCCAAATTGTTCTAAAATGAAAATTTTAATTGCCTATTATTCAAGAACCGGTAATACAGAAAAATTGGCCGAGGCTATAAAAAAGGAATTGGAAGGTCGAGGCCATTCTGTCGATGTAGAAAAAGTAAGAGCAAAAAAGGAACATAGCTTTTTGGGCTGGTTTTTCATTCGAATTTTTAAAGGAGAATGTGAAATCTTTCCTCCTAAAATAAAAGATTTGTCAAAATACGATGCAATTTGTATTGGAAGTCCAAACTGGACTCGTCTTTCCCTTCCGATGGCAAGGTACCTTAAAAAAGTGAAGGGCTTGGAATACAAAAACGTTGGGTTTTTTGCCACTACTGCTCTCTCACCAGCTTTTGAATGGTACGTTTTTTCTGCTTATCTACTCGATTGGACTTTTTCAAAAATAATTGAAAGAAAGAAAGGAAGAGTTGTAGAAAGCATTTTACTTTCGAGTTTGTTTAAGAGATGGGGCGTTGATTCTGAATATGGGAAGAGAGAAATTAAAAAACTCTGCGATAGGATCACAACCCCCGCTTTTTCAATCAAAGAATACACTCTAAAACAAAAAGAAATTGAAAGCCTTCGATTTTTCGCAGTTGTTTTCTCAATTCTTATTTTAGTTTCTTTATTCCTAGGATTCGTTTTTAATTTTGAAGTATATTTTTCATTTTTTCTTCTTTCTTTTTTTACCTTTATTTCTTTAACAATTCTTCGAGAAAGAAATATTTTGATTCATCTTGGGAAGGATATCGGAAGTTTTTCATTAATTTGGCTTTGGACATTACTAAATTTGTATTTTCAGCCAACCTTAGGAAGGGTAATAATCTTAGGTTATATCTTAGTCTTTATAATTATGAGTACGTTTCGTAATAGAAACAGCGTCATTCTCTCTGGGATTTTTTCTTTTTTGAGTTATGGGGTTTTATATTTTAATTTTCTTTCAAAAAAGGTTTTTAACCCGATTTTGGATCTTTCTTTAATAGGAGCAGGTTGTGGGATAATTGCTTCAATCACCGATAACTCTTTCAAATCCTATCTCAATTTATTAGATGCCCAAGAGGAGATAGATGAAATGAGGAAGGGGCTTGAAATAAAAGTGAAAGCCAGAACTAGAGAATTGGAAGAATTGACTAAAACTTTGGAAGAAAAGGTAAAAGAAAGAACAAAAGAACTTCAGAAAAAAACAATAGAACTTCAAAAAAGGGTGGCTGAATTGGAAGAATTTCATAGGTTAGCAGTTGGCCGTGAATTAAAAATGATAGAATTAAAGGAGGAAATAGAGAGACTTAAAAAGGAATTGGAAAAGTATAAAGGTCGAAAAATTTAAAATTTAAATATGGCGAAAAAGTATCTAATCTTAATAATATTTTCAGCGATAGTTGCAATCTTAGTTTTTGGTTTGCTCATTTTGAAACCTTCTAAAAAGGAAATGGTTGAAGATCCAGTATTGAGAAAGATTAAGACTCAAGGAAAGATTGTTGTTGGTACCGATGCCACTTATCCTCCAATGGAAAGTATAGATGAGAAAGGAAACTTTGTTGGGTTGGACATTGATATTGCAAAGGAAATTGCTTCAGATCTAAAAGTTCAAATCGAATTTAAAAACATTCCTTGGGAGACTTTGATTTCTTTTGAACCACTTCAAAAAGGTGAAGTGGATATGTTAATTTCAGCAATTACAATTACCCCAGAGAGGGCGGAAAAAGTTGCTTTTTCAGACCCCTATTTGAACGCAGGCCAAGTTATCGTAACTACTGTCGAAAAATTGGGAGAAATCAAAGGGGTTGGGGATTTAGCAAATAAAAAAGTTGGGGTTCAGATAAACACAACTAGCGAAAATGAGGCTAAAAAATATACAAATTCAGTAATAGCCTTCGATGATTATGTTAAGGCGAAAGAGGCCTTGCTAAAAGGTGAAATCGATGCCATTGTCATCGATTATCCAGCTGGGCTTGGCCTCGTTTCGAAAGAGCCAAATCTTAAGATAGTTGGAGAACCATTTACTCAAGAATTCTACGGAATAGCGGTTAGGAAGGATGCGACTGAATTTTTGAAAGAAATCAACAAAACCATCAGAAGGTTGAAAATGGAGGGAAAGATCGAGGCCCTAATTCAAAATTGGTTTAGCAAATAAAATTTATTAATGAAGATTAGTCTTAGAACAAAACTACTTTCTTTAGTAGTGATAAGTATTGCTTTAATCTCTGCGATTTTAGTGACTCAATCAATTGTGAGAGAAAGGGAAGTTTTCCAAGAGAGTTTCAAGGATAAGGCAAAGATTTTGGCTTTATCGTTAGATGCGGGCATCGGAAGTGTTGAAGAATTAAGAGATGTCTCAAGGCTTCAATCTCTAATTTATAAATTCCTTTGGTTGCATCCAGAGATTGTTAAGATTTCGATAGGATTGCCAAGTGAAGAAGGAATAAAAATAGTAGCTTCTAATAAACCCGAAGAGATTGGCAAGAATTTTCCCAAAGAGTTTTTCAATATTTATGAAAAAGGAGGAACTTTGCTAGAAAATTTGGTTTTGCCAGATGGAACTAAACTTTTTGGCTTGGTTACTCCGGTTCATGTTGGAGGACAAAGGATGGGAATTTACGAGATATTGCTTTCTTTAGAGGCTGAAGAAAAAGCAATTTCAAAGAGACAAAGAGAAATTGCTTTTATAATTTCACTTTCCCTTCTTTTTCTTATTTTTTTACTCTCTCTTTTTCTTCATCGAATGGTTGTTTCTCCAATTTTAGAAATTAAAAAGGGAATGGAAATTTTTAGGAAAGGAAATTTAGCTTTTAGGTTGGTTCCAAGAAGCAAAGATGAAATTGGAGATTTGGCTGAGGGCTTCAATCAAATGGCAGAAAGTCTTGAAAAATCTTACAAAAGTTTGGAGCAGAAAGTGAAAGAGGCAACGAGGGAACTTGAGGAGACAAAGATGGCTCTTGAAATAAAAGTTGCTGCCAGGACTAGAGAATTGAGAAAGTTGGCCGAGAGTTTGGAAGAGAAGGTGAGAGAAAGGACCAAAGAACTCGAAAAGAAGGTTTTAGAGCTCGAAAAATTTCAAAAATTGGCAGTGGGGAGGGAATTGAGAATTATAGGACTAAAGAAAGAAATTGAAAGGTTAAAAAAAGAATTAGAAGAGAAAAAATGAGAGAAACAATAAAGGAAATAATTTTAGAGGATACCGAAAGGATTTTAAGGCTTTACAAGAGGGTTATTTTTCCTTGTGCCTTGATCTTTGCAACATTTCTTCTTTCTCTTCCTCCTATTTTTAAATTTCCACCTTACCCTTTTCTCTACATCATTTTAATTTTGGTTTTGCTTTCTTTTCTTTTTGCCTTTTTCACTTACACTAGGATAAAGAGAAAAATCTTTGAACTTTCATTCAGTGAAATCCAGAAAATGATTGTTCTCTCTCTTTTTCTTGAGCTTTCTTCTGTTTCTCTCGGTCTCTGGGCCTTCCTTTCTTTTTCTCAAGGCCTTTCCTTTTTATTGGCCCCAACTTTTTTAATTGCCTTTTTTGTTTCTTTGCCAGGCTACCTTTCTCCAAATTGGATAAGATTTTTTGCTTTCTTTTCTATTTCTCTTTTGATTCTAATTTTCCTTGCTGGAGTTTTTAATTTTTATCCCCTTCCCCTTCCATTCTCTCCCTTAAAGCATTCAGTCGCTGCCTGGGCTGCTTTCTTTTTGGGATTGATAATGGTCTTTGTCGTTTACAATTTGATGACTAATGTTTGGTACAGAGAGTATGCACTAAGGACAAAATTGGAGGGGGTTCGAAAAGAAATTGAAAAAAAGCTTCAAAAAAGGACAAAAAAACTTCGAGAGATGTTTGAAGAAACCCAAATTTTGAGAATAAGAGAAAGAGCAAGAATGGCCGAAGCAGAGAGGAGGGCCGAAGAGCTAGAAAAAGCGAGAACCGCTTTAATTAACATTCTAGAAGATGTAGAGGAAGCAAGGGGAAGGGCTGAAGAAGAGAGAGATAAAACTTTAGCAATCATTCAAAATTTTGCTGATGGGCTTTTAGTTTTCGATAAAGAAGGAAAAGTTTCTTTAATCAATCCACAAGCAGAGAGCTTCTTTAGAATTAAAAAAGAAGAAATAGTGGGAAAGTCATTCTCTGAATTTGTCCAACTTTCAGATTTCAAACCAATTTTTGAAGCAGTGGAAGGGGAATTGAAAGGAGTTTTCAGAAAGGAAGCTCCAATAAGAGAAGGTTTAATTTTAGAAGTTACCACCGTTCCGATGATGAAAGGAGAAGAAAAAGTAGGAACCTTGATGATTTTGCACGATGTGACCAGGGAGAAAGAAATTGAAAGAATGAAGACAGAGTTCGTTTCAATTTCAGCCCATCAATTGAGAACTCCACTTTCAGCAATAAAATGGACGCTAAAGATGTTTTTGGAGGGAGATCTGGGAGAGTTAACCAAAGAGCAAAGGGAATTTTTGGAAAAAACCTATCAATCGAATGAGAGAATGATCAATTTGATAAACGACCTTTTAAACGTAACCAGGATCGAAGAGGGAAGGTACCTTTATCGTCCGGTTTTAGCAGACATTGTATCGATTTGTCAATCGGTGATCGATTCTTACAAAGAAGAAATTGAAAAAAGAAAATTGAAATTTAAATTTAAAAAGCCAAAAGAACTTCCAAAAGTAAGGGTTGACATTGAGAAAATTTCATTGGCAATCCAAAACCTTTTGGAAAATGCAATTAGGTACAATAAATTTGGAGGAGAAATTGAAATGGTTTTAAAAGAGAAAGAGAGGGAGATAGAGTTTTCGATTAAGGATACAGGAATTGGAATTCCAAAGGATCAACAAAACCGAATCTTTACGAAATTCTTTAGGGGGTCAAACGCAATAAAAATGGAAACTGAGGGTTCTGGCTTGGGGCTTTTCATTACTAAAAACATTATCGAAGCCCACGGAGGAAGAATTTGGTTTGAATCAGAAGAAGGAAAGGGAACGACATTTTATTTCACCTTGCCAGTGGCAGAGTAAGAGTTATAATTTATAAAGGTCTTTATTGAGGTTGTAAAATTTTGTTAAAATAAAAATATGGCAAAAAAAATTTTATTAGTTGAAGATGAAGATATAATGGTTGACCTTTTACAAAGGAAATTAACAAGAGAAGGTTATGAAGTTTTTGTTGCGAGGGATGGAGAAGAGGGATTGAAGAAAATGAGAGAGATGGATCCAAAACCTGACTTGATTTTGTTAGATATTATCATGCCAAAGATGGGAGGTTTTGAAGTGATGGAGGAAATGGCAAAGGATGAAAGCTTAAAAAACATTCCAGTGATTGTAATTTCAAATTCTGGGCAACCTGTTGAATTAGATAGGGCAAAAAAATTGGGAGCAAAGGATTGGTTAATAAAAACTGAATTTGATCCAAATGAGGTTTTAGAAAAGGTTAAAAAACAAATTGGCTAAAATGGCAAAAATTTTAATCGTTGAAGACGATAGATTTTTGAGGGAATTGATTGCCAGAAAATTGAGGAACGAAGGATACGAAGTTTTGGAGGCTATTGATGGAGAGGAAGGATTAAAGAGAATAAAAGAAGAAAAACCCGATTTGGTTTTGTTGGATTTGATTTTACCAGGGATGGATGGTTTTGAAGTTTTGGAAAGGTCGAGGGGAGATCCTGAAATAGCTTCAATTCCAGTAATTATTCTTTCAAACCTTGGGCAAAGAGAAGAAATAGAGCGAGGATTAAAGCTCGGAGCGATAGATTATCTAATCAAAGCCCACTTTACTCCAGGCGAAATCATTGAGAAGATAAAAAACATCCTTAGATAACTAGCTTATTAGCTTGTAGCTTATTAGCTTTTTAGCGATTTTATTTTTCTCATAACTAATCAGCTAATAAGCTAAAAAGCTAATTCATGCCAGAATTGCCCGAAGTTGAAACAACAGTAAGGGATTTAAAAAAGACTGTTCTTGGCAGGATTTTTGTTGATGTTTGGACTGATGCAAAGAAAATGATAAAAAGACCAAAGAAGTTTGAAGATTTTAAAAAGGAATTAATCGGAAAGGAAATTTTGGACGTAAAAAGAAGAGGAAAAAACATCCTCTTTTTTCTTTCTAACGGGAAAATTCTTTTAATTCATCAAAAGTTAACTGGTCATTTGCTTTTTGGAAAATGGAAGAAAGTTAAAAAAGATTGGGTTTCAGAAATTGAAGGGCCATTAAAAGAAGATCCAATGAATAAGTTTTTACATTTGGTCTTTTTTTTCAAGGATAGTTGGCAATTGGCCCTTTCTGATTTGAGAAAATTTGCAAAGGTTGAAATTTTAACAAAGGAAGAGCTTGAAAAAGAAATGGAAAAATTGGGACCCGAACCTCTAGATAAAGATTTTACTTTTGAAAAATTCAAAGAAAGAATATTGAAAAAGAAAAAAGGAAAAATAAAGCAAGTTTTAATGGATCAAGAAGTGATTGCGGGAATTGGGAACATTTATTCTGATGAAATTTTATGGAAAGCAAAAATTCATCCTTTCAAAAGAGTTGGCAAATTGAGCGAGGAAGAATTAAAGAGAATTTACAAGGCAATGAAAGAAATTTTACCAAAGGCAATTGAAGTTGGGGGAGAAAGCATCTCAGATTATAGAAGACCTTCTGGTGAAAAAGGAGGATTTGATATTTTAAGGAAAGTTTATCGAAGAGAAGGAGAAAAATGTTTTAGGTGCGGAGCGAAGATTAAACGAGTAAAATTGGGCCAAAGGTCTGCTCATTTTTGTCCAGTTTGTCAAAAATTATGATTTATTTAATTTTTGGTGAAGACACATTTAGAGCGAATAGAAAATTGAAAGAGATTATTGAAAAGTATCGAAAGATTCACAAATCAGGATTGAATTTGAAAATTTTGGATTTAAAAGAAAAGAATTTTGAAGATTTTAAAAGAGAATTCGATTTTTCACCGATGTTTTCTGAAAAGAAACTTTTAATTTTAAAGAATGCGAGCCAAAACAAAAAATTCAAAGAAAAATTTCTAAAAGAGATTGAAAAATTCGAAAAATCAAAAGAAATAATTTTCTTTTTTGAAGAGGGAGAAATAAAGAACGATCCCTTCTTTGAAGAAATAAAAAAGCACGGAAAATTTCAGGAATTTAGACCGTTAGATAGGTTGAGGTTGAAAATTTGGTTAAAACAAGAGTTTACAAGATATGGAGTTAAAATTGAAGATAGGGCAATAGAAAGATTGATTTTTCTTGTTGGAAATGACCTTTGGAGGATATCAGAGGAAATAAAAAAATTGATCGCTTTTAAAAAGGGGAAAGAAATTAAAGAAAGAGATGTTGAGACTTTGATTTCCCCAAAATTGGAAATCGATATTTTCAAAACAATTGATGCAATTTCCTCAAGAAATAAAAAATTGGCATTTAAATTTTTGCACGAACTTTTAAAAAGGGGAGAAAAACCAAACGTTTTATTTTCAATGATAAAATATCAATTTAGAAATCTGATTGAGGTAAAAGATTTAATTGAGAAGGGTGAAAAAATTCCTCAAATAAAAAATAAGGTTGAGTTACACCCCTTTGTCTTAGAAAAAATTTTGAGAATTTCTCAAAAATTTAAAATCGAAGAATTAAGGAAAATTTATCAAAGGATTTTCAATTTTGATTTGGCAATAAAAACTGGAAAAATAGAACCTGATTTAGCTCTTGATCTCCTTTTGGCTGAGCTTTGATAAAATTTTTGCAATTTTTGATTTCTCCCTATTTGCCTTTCCCCCTTTTATCGTTCCTCTCTTTGCAGCTTTATCCAAAGCTTTATAAAACAAGGGCAAAAGCTTTTTTGCCTCTTCTATTTTGTTTTCTTGAATCAATTTTTTTATCTCTTTCTTTAATTTTTTTATTTTTTCTTTTATTCTTAAATTCTCAATCCTTCTCTTTTCACTTTTCCTTAGCGCCTTTTTTGCTGATTTTGTCCTTGGCATAAATTAACTATAAAAAATAAACCTCAAACTTTCAACCCTCTTATTTTTCTCAAAAGATCTCTAATCTGAGCCGCCCTTTCAAAATCCAAATTTTTTGCAGCCTCTCTCATTTCTTTTTCTAAAAGCTTTTCATCCTTTATCATCCAAAATTCTGCTTCAATTTCCTTTTCTTTCTTTGCAAATGGCCATTCTCTGATTGGCTTTACAATCGGTTTTGGCACAATTCCATATTTTTTGTTATATTCCATTTGAATTTTTCTTCTTCTTTCAATTTCCTTTATTGCCTCTCTCATTGACTTTGTCATTTTATCAGCATACAAAATACAATGTCCTTCTGGATGCCTTGCCGCTCTTCCCATGATCTGAATTAAAGTGGTTGCGCTTCTCAAAAATCCCTCTTTATCTGCATCCAAAATTCCAATTAATGCTACTTCTGGCAAATCCAAACCCTCCCTCAATAAATTGATTCCCACTAAAACATCGTATTTTCCTTCTCTCAATTCCTTCAAAATCTGTGGCCTTTCCAAAGTTTTCACTTCAGAGTGCAACCATTGGCAAGAAATTCCTTCTTCTTTTAAATAATCAGCAAGTGCTTCTGCCAACCTTTTTGTCAAAGTCAAAACCAAAGTTCTCTGTTTTTTCTCAACTCTTTTTTTAATTTCTTGAATTAAGTCTTTAACTTGATTCTTCGTTGGCCTGACCTCAACCGATGGTTCCAAAAGTCCTGTTGGTCTTATTAATTGTTCGACAATGAATTTCTTCCCTGCCTTTTTCCTTTCGTATTCATCTGGAGTTGCAGAAACATAGATTATTTTTTTTACCTTCCTATTAAATTCTTCAAAGGTCAAAGGCCTGTTGTCAATGCAAGAAGGCAATCTGAACCCATACTCAATTAAAGTTTCCTTTCTCGATCTATCTTGATTTGCCATCGCTCTCAATTGTGGGATTGTTAAATGAGATTCGTCGATAAAAACTAAAGGATCTTCTTGGAAATAATCCAAAAGTGTCCAAGGAGGTTCTCTAGGCTTTCTGAATTCCAAATGCCTTGAATAGTTTTCGATTCCATGGCAATAACCAGTTTCCTCTATCATTTCCAAATCATAATTTGTCCTTTGTTCCAACCTTTGAGCCTCAACCAATTTATTTTGTTTTTTCAATTCCTTTACTCTCTCTTGAAGTTCCAACCTTATATTTTCTAAAGCAATCTTTAATCTTTCCTGAGGAGTAACCCAAAAATGAGCAGGATAGATTGCAAATTTCAAATTGCAAATTTCAAATTGAGGATTTAAGGGGTCTTTGGCTACTAAAATTCTTTCAATTTCATCTCCAAAAAATTCAACTCTTAATATTTCTTTTCCAGTAACCAAGAAAATGTCGATTGCATTTCCCCTTACTCTGAAAGTTGATGGTGAAAATTCATAATCGTTTCTTTGATATCCAAGGGAAGTTAAATGTGCCAAAAAATCTTTCCTTTTTATTTTCTTTCCCGGCTTAATCTCTAGAGCAACTTTTTGATAATCTTCAGGGGAGCCGATGTTGTAAATACAAGAAACAGAGGCACAAACAATGACATCATTTCTTGTTAAAACATCCTGAACTGCTGCATGCCTCAGTCTATCAATTTCCTCATTTATTTTTGCATCTTTTTCAATGTAGGTATCTGTTTCTGGAATGTAAGCTTCAGGTTGGTAGTAATCGTAATAAGAAACAAAAAAATGAACAGCATTATCAGGGAAGAATTCTTTGAATTCTTGATAAAGTTGTGCACAAAGGGTTTTGTTTGGAGAAATGATTAAAGCTGGCTTTTGCAATTTTTCAATTACCTTAGCCATTAAAAAAGTTTTTCCACATCCTGTGACACCCAAAAGGACATGGTGCTTTTGCCCAGTTTTTAAATTTTTCACCAATTTTTCAATTGCTTCTTTTTGAGCTGGCGTTTCTTTAAATGGAGCTTTTAGTTTGAACATGTTAGAATTTTATTGATGAAAGAAATTTTGAAAAAATTTTTGCCAAATTTTATTTTAAGTTTTTACCATTTTATTTTAGCATTTTTAGGAGCATTAATTTATGGCTTTCCCTCAAAAAAATTAATCTTAATTGGAGTTACGGGAACTAATGGGAAAACAACGACTAGTGAAATGATTGCTAAAATTTTTGAAAAAGCTGGAAAGAAAATTGCTCTTTTGAATTCGATCAGATTTAAAATTGGGGAGAAAGAAGAAATTAATAAACTAAGAATGACAATGCCAGGGAGATTTTTTATTCAAAGATTTTTAAAGAAAGCAGTGAAAGAAAGTTGCGAATATGCAATTTTGGAAGTTACTTCAGAGGGGATAAAACAACATCGCCATAGGTTTTTGGATTTTAAAGTCGCAGTTTTTACAAATTTGGCACCAGAACACATTGAAGCCCATGGTTCTTTTGAAAAATACAGAGAGGCAAAGGGAAAATTATTTCAGGCAACAAAGGAAATTCATGTGATCAATGTTGAAGATAAAAATTCAGATTATTTTTTAAAATTCCCGGCAAAAAGAAAAATCACTTATGGGTTGAAAACGGGAGATATAAATTTGGAAAACACAAAGATAAAATTGAAAATTCCTGGAGAATTCAACCTTTATAATGCCTTAGCCGCTATTTCAGTTGCGATTTCGCAGGGAATTGATAAGGATTTCGCAATAAAAGTTTTGGAGGAATTCAAGGGAGTTCCAGGAAGAATGGAAGAAGTAATTTCAAAACCCTTTAAAGTTATTGTTGATTATGCCTTCACTCCAAACGCATTAGAGAAAGTTTATCAAACTTTACGAACTTCCAACTTCCAACTTCCAAATTCCAAATTAATTTGCGTTCTCGGTGCTTGTGGTGGAGGTCGTGATAAATGGAAAAGACCAGTTTTGGGAGAATTGGCAGCAAATTATTGCGATGAAGTAATCGTAACAAATGAAGATCCTTATGATGAGGATCCTTGGCAAATTATTGAACAGGTAGCATCTGGAACAAAAGGAAAGGCAAGGAAAATTTTAGACAGAAGGGAGGCAATTAGAGAGGCATTAAAATTGGCAAAAGAAGGAGACATTGTAGTTATTACTGGAAAAGGATGCGAACCTTCAATCTGCGTTAAAGGTGGCAAAAAAATCCCTTGGGACGATAGAAAGGTTGTTAGGGAAGAATTTCAAAAAATTTATGAAAAAATTTGAGATTTTAGAGCATAGGGCAGATTTGAAAATTAGAGTTTTTGGAAGAACAAAAGAGGAGCTTTTTGAAAATGCAATGGTTGGGATGTTTGAAGCGGCAAAATACGAGCAAGAAATCAAAAATCAAAAATCAAAAATCAAAATTAAAATTAAATCGTTCGATTTATCTTCTTTATTGGTAGATTTTTTGAGTGAGGTTTTGTATTTAGCTGAAACAAAAAAATTGGTTTTTGAGAAAGTTGAGTTCAAAAAATTCACTGAAAATGACATTGAAGCAATTTTGTTTGGAAAACCGCTAAAAAGAATGGGAGTTCATATTAAAGGAGTAACCTATCACGGATTAGAAATTTCTCAAAGAAAAGATAAGAATTGGCAAGCTACCGTACTATTTGATATTTAATTTTGATTCGTTTCAACAAGCTATTGACAGCATTTTTTGATTCAAGTAATTTTAAAATAATAATGAAAAATAAACTCTTTGTCTTCGCATTTTTAATTTTTATCTCCCTTTCTCTTTTTGTTTTTGCTCAAGAAGAGGAATTTACTCCAATTTCAGTCGGAGGAGCGAATTTGACCACTGGAGTGAATTGTTTCGATTATTATCACTTCCCCAGTATCGATATTATTTTGCAACCTGGAAAACTAACTTATCAAACAGGGGAAGTAGCAGAGTTCAAAGGAATTTTGAAAAATCAAAACGATTATCCAATAGTCGAAGGAAACCTTTTCATTCAAATCTTCAGAAAAAATCCTAAAGATTCCTTAACCTATGGTGACTATTTAGTAGATGAATTTTTTGCTTTAGAAAACATTTATTTAAATCCCTTTGGAGAAAAGTCAATTTCTTTCGATTGGCAAATTCCAAAGGGGCTTAGTCCTGGAAAATATTTATTGGCTGCTCATTTTGTTGTCGCAAAAAGAATGAATTTGGCAGGTTTGAGTTTCATTGAGGGAATATATGGGGGAATAACTGAGTTTGAAATTGAATCAAAAGAGGAAATTTTAGAAGTGTTAATAGACAAAACTAAAGTTTCAATTAACGGTCAGCCATTCTTTGCCAGAAATTTCGTTCCCCAATTTGAAGCAAATCAACCCATTGAAATAAATTTCTTTTTACAAAATCTTTCAGCAAAAATTCAAGAGGTGGAAATCACAAAAAGATTGTTTTTCTGGGATAATTTGAGGTCAGAACAACTCAAGAGTGAAGAGAAGGGAAAAATAAAAATTGAAGCTGGATCCACCAAATCTTTGACTAGTTCTTTCAAAGGGTTTGATCCTGGAGTTTACCTTTTTGAAATAATTGTTAACAATCAAGGGGTGAAATCCATTTTAAAAGTAAGGTTTGCTATCAATGGCGAAAACCCTCCTGCCAGGTTTAATTTTTCAGCAATTGGTGATTTCCCGATTAAAAAGGGAAAAAATAACTACATTTTCAGTTGCTTCCATAGCGTCACCGATAGGAACAATTTTGATGGAAAGGTTATCTTGAATCTAAAAGACAAAGAAGGAAATTTAATCGAAAGCGCTGAGTATCAAGGTTCAATTACCCCTCAGATGATGGCAATAAAGAAAGATTTTGTACCAAACAAAGATTACGATGACTTAATCTTGGAATCTTCCCTCTATGATAAAGAAGGTAGGCTTGTTGAAAGAGTTTTGCTAAATTATGAATGTTTCCAGTTCAAAGAACCTGCAGAAATCTCTCTTTTTGTTAAAAAAGGGATTTTAAACGCTTTGCCTTTAAACATTTGTGGTAAAAACATTCCCAGCCAAATGGCAATAGAAGTATCTGACCAAAACGGCAATGTCATTTTCTTTGAGCCATCATTTCTTGGAAATGAATTCAAAAAGAAGCTTCCCTTCAAAGAAGGAATGACTTACAAAATAACTGCTCTCTCTTCTGGAGTTGAAAGGACCATTTTTTATACTCATAGATTAACAAAACTTCCAATAATCCTTTACCTTTCCATTTTGGTTTTAATTTTAGTTTTGTTCATTGTTTGGAGAAGATACTATTTAAAAGGTAAGCCACAAAAAACAAGAACATGAAGAGAAAAATTTTTGCCCCTCTTTTCTTTCTAATTTCATTAATTATTTTTACTGCTTTCTCTCAAGCAAAAGCAGCCCTTTCAAAACCAAAGCTTATTTCTCCACCAAATGATACTACAATTTCTACTCCACCTCTCATTTTGGATTGGTCGGATGTTGAGGGAGTTGGGGTTTATCAATACGAAGTAAAAGATTATAGCACCGGTGAAATTATTGAGCAAGGCACTACCTCAGAAAGCCAAGTAACTCTTTCTTTTGAAAAGTTTACAGCCGGGAGGAGTTATTCTTGGAGAGTTAGGGCCTGCGTCGACGAGACCTTAGCAAATTGTAGCAACTGGTCAGATACTTGGACCTTCAGAATAACCCCTCATTTTGCAGGACCGATTACTATTGATACTTCCCGAGCTTCAAAATGGAAACAAGAATTAATGCAAAGAACCGAAGTGTGCGGAAACATGGCAAATCCAAGTCGTTGCTGGCAAGTATACGATTCTTGTTTTGATCAAAAGGGAAATAGGATTAAATATTGTCATTTAACACTGGCAGCCACTTTCCTTTCCTCCTTTAACTATAATTTTTACTTTACTTACAAAGATTCTGATAAATTAGTAAAAGATAAAATTTATGTGGGAAATGTTTTAAAGTTAAACCTTGGAAGTTTAATCGGGGAATGGCTTTTTACTGGCGGAACTTTCGATTCACCTCCTATTACTTTTGTTGAAGACGCTCAATCAAGTTATGAAAAAATGGAACCTATCCAACCCCTTTATCAATATTACGTCAATGCTCATAATTTCTACCCCCGAGCTTATAATGTTTTAAAGCCAAAAATGGGAGTGGCGGCAACCAATCCTTTAAAGAGTCTCCAGGTGAGAACTAATGATAAATTTGAATTCTTTAAAGAGGGAAACAATTACTATTTCAGAGCTATCAAGGAAGGAATTGGGAAAATAGAAATTGCTGTTCCTCAGGTTTTTGCCTATTCAACGATCGATAACCTTTGGTTTGAAAGAGGATTCATTCCTGCAAAGACATACAATTTTGAATTTTCGATTTTAGCTAATAATCCCCCAATCGCTAATGCCGGACCAGATAAAGAAATATTCGAAGGGCAATCAGTGGTTTTGGAAGGATCAGGTTCTGACCCAGATGGAGATCCAATTTCCTTTTCTTGGTCTTGTACTGGTGGCACCCTTTCCAATCCCAACGTTGCTCAACCAACTTATACTGCCCCTTCGGTTGATCAAGATACAACTTACACCTGCACTCTAACAGTCAGCGATAACAAAGGAGCCAGTGCCTCAGATTCAATGAACGTTTTAGTTAAAAACAACAATCCTCCGAGTGCAAAAAATCTTTCAGCCTCTTTGATCGATGGTTGTTCTGGTTGCTACTACAAATTCTCTTGGGAATTTTTCGATCCAGATGGCCAAAGTCAATCTGCCTATCGAGTCCAGGTAGATGACAATTCTGATTTTTCTTCACCAGAAATAGATTCAGGAAAGGTATTATCCTCTTCTCAATCTTTCGCTCCAACTACTCCCTTAAAATGGAACACAAGGTATTACTGGAGGTTAAAAGTTTGGGATTCGACAGATCTTCCTTCTGATTGGATTTTGGGCCCTTCTTTCACCACACCTGCTAATGCCTATCCTGAACCCAAATTCATTTTCTCTCCCGAAAAACCATTCGTCGGCCAAAAAGTTAAATTTATCGATCAATCGATTTTCCATGATTCAAACCCACAAAATAGGAAATGGGAATGGGATTTCAACAACGATGGAATAATCGATTCGAGAGAGCAAAATCCAGAATATTCTTTTGGAGCAACTGGCGATCATTTAGTGACACTCAAAGTCACCGATGGGAGCGGTTACACTTGCTCAACTTCCACCTCTATTACTGTTTCGGTTCCTCTTCCTAGATGGAGAGAAGTTCCTCCCTAATTAGAGAAAAGTAATTAAAAATCGATCTTAAAATAATGAGTGCTCATTTCTTTGGGCATTTTTCCTCTTTTCTCTTTTAGCCATTTAAGCTAAAATAAAAACATGATTTCCAAAAAAGATTTCAAAAAAATTTCTGATTGGCTTTGGGAAATTCCAAAAGGATTTAGAGCTGATATGAGAGTTCCAGCGAGGGTTTATCTTTCTGAAAAGATGTTAGAGGAAGCATTTAGAGATAGGTCGATTGAACAATTAATCAATGTTTCAACTTTGCCTGGAATTCAAAAATATGCCTTGGCAATGCCAGATATGCACGAAGGTTATTCTTCTCCGATTGGAGGAGTGGCAGCCATTGATACCAAAGAAGGAATAATTTCTCCTGGAATGTGCGTAAGTGGAGATACTCGAGTCTTGCATCCATTGGGTTATTCTTTACCGATTAAGGAATTTGAAAAAAGAAAGGTTGAGGAAATCTCTTGTTTTGAAATAGAAAATAGAAAAATTGAAAAAACAGAAATTTTTAAATTTTTTAAAATTCACGTGAATCCTGTAATATTCAAACTCAAAACGAAAACAGGAAGAGAAATTAAAGCTACTGGAGATCATCCGTTTTACACTCCTCTGGGAATGCGTCCATTAAAAGATTTGAAAGCGGGAGAAAAGATTGCTATTTATCCTTTTGAAGGGGTGCATTATGAAAAACCTCCAGAAAAGGTGTTAGTTGATGAGAAAAAGATTAAAGAAAAATGGAAACTATTAGGTCAAAATCCCGCCGGTCATGGATTGCAACAAATTATTAATCAATTGAAAAAAAGAAATTTACTTCCACTGAAAACAACCTCTCCCAAATTTCCCTACTTGTTAAAAATAATGGGTTATCTGTTAGGGGATGGAGTGCTCATTTTAACGAAAAATAGGGGCGACGTTTGCTTCTACGGAAGAAAAGAAGATTTAGAAGAGATTAGGAAAGATATTAAAAGAATTGGGTTTGGTGTCACTAGGGTCCTTTCCCGGAAAAGAAATCATAGAATCAAAACTAGCTATAGGTTGTATGAATTCTCTGTAAAAGAGCATAGTGTAAGAAGCGGTAGCAGTAGTTTTGCGCTCTTGCTCTGGGCATTGGGAATACCTCGCGGTAATAAAGCTAATCAAGAATGGATCCTACCTTCTTGGTTATTTGAGTTAACTTTGTGGCAAAAAAGACTATTTTTAGCTGGACTTTTTGGTGCAGAGCTTTCTGCTCCAAAAACAATCACTGGTCATGGTTTTAACTTCAATGCACCCTTTTTTGGAATGAATAAAAATGAGAAATTCATCAAAAGTGGGAAAAAAGTTTTAAAACAACTAAAGGAACTTTTAAAGGAATTTGGAATAAATGCTACAAAAATAATTTGTCGAAAAGACTGCGTGAGAGAGAATGGCAAAACCTCTTGGAGGCTTCGTCTGTTTTTTGCCAGTTCACCGGAAAATCTTCTTAATTTGTGGAGCAAAATAGGTTATGAGTATCATAAAGAAAAGCAATTTTTAGGAAATCTTGCAGTTCATTTTATTAGAGCAAAACAAAAGTTTATTCAAGAGAAAAGTCTAAAAAAAGGAATTAAATCAAGAAAAGGGTTGATTAAGTTTAGGGAATCTCAACTAGGTTCTCTTTTAGCTTTAATAAAGAAGGGAGGGAGAAATTTAGCTAGACCTTTTGTTGGACAATTTCCTACTTTTGAAGAATTTGTAAAATTGGCTACCGAAGGATTAGGAAAAAGCGGAATAGTTTGGGATGAAATAGAGACGATTGAAAAAATCCCATTTAAAGATTATGTATATGACTTTACAGTTAGTCATCGAAGCCATAATTTTATTGCTAATAATTTTGTTGTCTCAAATTGTGGTTATGATGTGAACTGCGGGGTCAGATTGTTAATTTCGAACTTTACTGAAAAAGAAATCAGGCCCTATCTTGAACAATTGGCAAACGAAATTTACAAAGAAGTTCCTTCCGGGCTTGGCAGGGGAAGGCAACTTAAGTTTTCAATCCCAGAACTAGATAAAATTTTAGAAGGGGGAGTTCCCTATTTGGTTGAGCAAGGATACGGAGAAAAAGAGGATATTGAAAATTGCGAAGCAAGAGGAAAATTAGCATGGGCTGATGCCAAAGAAGTTTCAACCCATGCCAAAAACAGAGGGAGAGATCAAGTGGGAACTTTAGGTTCTGGAAATCACTTTTTAGAAATTCAGAAGGTAGCTGAAATTTTTGATGAAGAAGTTGCGAATGCGTTTGGCTTATTTAAAGATCAGGCAGTAATAATGGTGCATTGTGGGTCGAGGGGTCTTGGTCATCAAGTTTGTTCTGATTATTTAAGAGAATTCATTCCTTTGATGTTCAATAAATACAAGATCAAAGTGCCAGATAGGGAATTTGCCTGCGTTCCTTTTAATTCTCCAGAAGGGAAAAGATATTTTTCAGCAATGGCCGCTGCAGCAAACTATGCCTGGGCAAACAGACAAATGATCACTCATTTTGTAAGGAAAGCCTGGAAAAATGTTTTAGGAAATCGAGGGGGAAAATTAACTTTGCTTTACGATGTTGCCCACAATATTATCAAAATCGAGAAATACAATATCGATGGAAAAGAAAAAGAGGTTGCAGTTCATAGAAAAGGAGCGACAAGGGCATTTCCTCCGGGGCATCCTGAGATTCCAGAAAAATACAGAAGCGTTGGCCAACCAGTTATTATTCCAGGATCTATGGGAACAGCTTCTTATATTTTGGTTGGAACAAAAGAGGCAGAGGAGGCATTCTACTCCACCTGCCATGGAAGCGGTCGCACTATGTCAAGGCATGCAGCAATTAGAAGTTTGTCTGGAAGAGAAATTATAAATCAACTCGAAAGAAAAGGAATCGTTGTTAAATGTTATTCTTTAAAAGGAATTGCTGAAGAGGCTCCTCAAGCTTACAAAAATGTTGACGAAGTCGTAGAAGTTGTTCACAATGCAGGTTTATCAAAAAAAGTGGCAAAACTTTTACCCTTAGCAGTTATTAAGGGAGAATAATAAATAATGCAAATTTCAAATTGGAAAATGCAAATTGAAATTCTAAAATTTAGAAATTCTTATTATGGATGTGAAATTGCCAAAAAGCGTCCGAAAATATATTCGGAAAGAAAAGGCGAGAATTCGCAGGGAAGTTTTGGATTTAAAAGAACAGGAAAGGTTGATTCAAGAGTTATATCAGAAATTTTTGAAACAAAATGAAGATAAAAGAAATATTCAAAAAAGCAATTGAAATGGGAATTGAGGCAGATTTTAGGGGGAGGGAAGGTGTGATGAAGGTTTTGGAGAGGAAAAGGAAAAAGTATGAAAAACTTTCTCAAAAAGAGAAAGAGGTTTTTGATTTAGAAGCTTTAGAAAATCCTTATTTAGATTCAAGAATCTACAACATTGCAGAGGATAAAGAAATAAAAAAAGTTTTGGCAGGAATCCATATTGAAGTGGAAGAACTTTTAGTTGCAAAGGAACTCGGAGATATCGATTTAGTGATTTCTCATCATCCAATGGGAAAAGGACTTGCAAATTTGGCAGATGTTATGGAATTGCAATGCGACATTTTAAATTACTATGGGGTTCCAATAAATATTGCCGAGGGATTGATGAAAGAAAGAATTGAAGAAGTTGCCAGGGGGGTTCATGCTCTAATTCATCAAAAAACAGTCGATGCGGCAAAACTTTTGAAGATAAATTTAATGAATGTTCATACTCCAGCAGATAATTTAGTAGCAAAATTTTTGAAAGATTTAATCGAAGAAGAAAAACCTGAAAGATTAGGAGATTTGTTAGATTTGCTTTTGGAAATTCCAGAATACAAGGAAGCTGCAAAAATTGGAGCAGGACCAAAAATCACTGTCGGTTCTCCAGAAAACAGATGCGGAAAGATTGCTCTAACTGAAGTTACCGGAGGGACAGAAGGTTCTCCAAAGCTTTATGAAAAAATGGCAATTGCAGGAATCGGAACGATAGTTTCGATGCATCAATCAGAAGAACATTGGAAGCAAGCAAAAGAAGCCCATATTAACGTAATCGTCGCTGGCCATTGTCCTTCAGATTCTTTGGGAATGAATTTGTTTTTAGATGAATTAGAAAAAAAGGGAATTGAGATCATTCCTTGCTCAGGTTTAATTAGAGTTTCAAGGGTAAAAAAATAAAATGAGAAGAGGAATTGCCACAGTCCCTCTAGATATTGGAAAGTGCCCAAGATGGCTTTTTGAAAGAATGAAAAGATTAGCAAGGGCAATTGCTTTTGCAATCGTTCAAGAATTTGGGCCCGAGGAATTTTTAAAAAGAATTTCAGATCCGATTTGGTTTCAATCTTTAGGATGTGTAATTGGTTTTGATTGGAATTCTTCGGGATTAACTACAACGACTTTGGGGGCTTTAAAGGAAGGAATTTTGGGGTTAGAAGATGAACTGGGAATTTATGTTTGTGGAGGAAAAGGAAAAACTTCAAGGAAAACTCCAGATGAAATTAGAATGTTTGGGTTAACAAGGGGATTTGATTTTTATGAAAAATTAATTTATGCATCAAAAATTACTGCAAAAGTTGACTCTTGTTTAATTCAAGCAGGATTTCAAATTTACCATCACAATTTCATTTTTACAAAAGACGGGAAATTTGCTGTAGTCCAACAAGGGATGAATATCCAACTTCAAAAGGCGAGAAGGTATCACTGGCTTTCTTTAAAAATTAAAGATTTTACCGAAGAACCCCATTCTGGAATAGTTTCTGATGTAAAATTAAAACCATTAAATCTGGTTGCAAAAGAAAGCAAAGAAAACAAAGAAATTTCTGTTGAGATGGTGAGAGAAGAACCAAAAACTTTTTTGAGAGATTTCAGATTAATTTGTGAAAAATCAGATTCCTTGATGAAACAAAAGAGATTGCCAGGGTTTTGCGAAATGGAATTAAAAGATGTAGAATTTTATCATCATCCAGTTGAAAAAGAAAAATTTGATTTGAAAAGATTAAAAAAGACAATTGAAAAGGCTCACTTTTTAAAGCCAGAAAATTTTGAGCAGCTTTTAATGACAGAGGGAGTTGGTCCAAAAACTATCAGGGCTTTGAGTTTGGTTTCAGAAATAATTTATGGCGCAAAACCATCTTATGAAGATCCTGCAAGGTATTCTTTCGCGCATGGTGGGAAAGATGGCACACCCTATAAAGTGGATAGATTAACTTATGACAAAACAATTTCTGTTCTTGAAAAAGGTATTGAGATGGCTAAAATTTCTTTGAAAGAAAAAGAAATGGCAAAACAAAGACTATGGTCGCAAAGGAAACTCCTGCTAAGAGAAAATTTCAAATAAGGAAAAAGCAAAAAAGGAGAGCGAAAATTAAAAAATTGAAGGAAAAATACTTGAAAGCAAAAACAAAGGAGGAGAAAGAAAGGATAATTGAGAAAATTTTGAGAATTGCACCTCACTATCCGATTGAGGAGATTTTGAAATTGGACGAAACTCAAAAATCAAATGAACCTCAAAAATAAAGAAATAATTTTTATCTTTTTTATTGAGGCTTTTTTATTTTACTTAACCTTGGCATTAGGGATCTTATGTGCCAAAAATTTAGAAAAAATTTTAAAAATTCAAAGAATTGAAATTCCCTCTTTTTCTTCCCTTGAATTCATTTTT
>Ga0272445_1000292_pt1 | contig 49065 bp, 46 predicted proteins | sample YNPCB0031_FD_194404 | JGI IMG/M metagenome (GOLD analysis project Ga0272445, IMG submission 194404) | Hot spring sediment microbial communities from Yellowstone National Park, WY, United States - YNP-CB-003-1 | ecosystem: Environmental > Aquatic > Thermal springs > Hot (42-90C) > Sediment... | reverse complement strand
TTCTGTTGCAGGCGTTCAGCCTGCAACAGCCAGTGCAACCCTTGGTTGCACTGGTCTCTCTAAAAGGTTTATACTCCCCATTTATAAGCACGAAATTTCTTAATAAAAAGAAATACAAAACATCCAACCCCATCAATTGAAGATGTGGGTAAGTTTCAGACGGATGTAGACACACACGGACATTGTTACCAGGGAAGGGGGTTGGAAATTTGAGTTAGAAGGTGTAAAATTGGATAAAGAGGCTGCCTCTTTTGTTTATAGAGAGCGCCCTTTCGCCAAAAAAGATAAAAAATAAAAATGGGAAGACACTCATCACAAAGTGGTAACGAACTATTATGTACAGTAAACCACATTCCGGAAGCTTACCCACATTGAAGAGGGCATTAAACCTTCAGGAAAAAAGGCATTTTAAAATATCCCATCCAGCAGTAAAATTCTCACCCGATAAACAGGGAAAAATTTCTGCACCAGTAGAAATCAGAAGGCTCATTTAAGACAAAATCCGGGAAGCTACCCATGGAATCTTAAACGATTTTTTTGTGTTAAAATATTAAAATTTTGTTGATTTATCGTTTAAAAATAGTAAAATACACGCATGCGCTCAACCCCTGATAAAGCTCCAGCTTTTTACCTTTTCCTCTCCTCCTTTTTAGCAATTCTGATTACAGCGGATATATTTTTTATTCACAAAGGGATAAAATCAGATTACCTCGCCATCCTTTCCGAAATAATTCCCCTATTTGTCCTTTTGTTCCTTTTGAGAAAATATCTCTGGGTTTTGATTGCTTCCATCCTCGTAATTTCTCTACACATTTTAAACTTTTATTCCTTTTTATCCCATGAGGAATATCAAAGTTCATCCCGGATGTTCAGGGGCAAGCTTGTCCAGATTGCGGAGGGATATTTTGGCATCAAGGAAAAGGGAATTGTTTTCAGATACGAAACCATTGATCCAGACCTCTACAAATACGCCTTCATTGAGTGTGAAGCAATCCCTCTTGATCTTCATAACTCCTTTGAAAAGATTTTGTATTTAAAAGGCTTCAGAAAGAAATGCCATAAAAAAATCAACATCGTTCCTGCGGTTATAGATGAAGAGGGATTAACAGAGGGAATAAGAAAAAAGCTTTTAAAATTGATTCCGGATACAGCGGAAGGAAGCATAATAGCAGGCATTTTAACAGGAGATAGAAGCAGAATACCTCCTAACATAAAAAGTGCATTTTCATTCCTCGGGATTTCCCATCTCCTTGCGGTGTCGGGACTTCATTTTGGAGCCCTTACACTCTTTTCTTTCTTCATAATTGGAAGGGCATTTTCATTATTTACAGGTCTTACCAAAAGATTGAATCCTTACACAATCCCCTCCATACTCACATTTCCTCTTATGGTTCTATACTGGGGGATAACGGGCGGTTCTCCATCAGCCACAAGAGCCTTCATAATGACTATTCTCTGGTTTATCTCATACTTAAACATGGAGAAATTCAGCTTTCCCAACATAATTTCCTTTGCTGGATTTATAATGCTTGCGTTGAAACCAACCCTGGCATTTGACCTTTCCTTTCAACTTTCCTTCTCAGCCATTTTCTTCCTCGCCTTTTATCTTGAAAATCCGATAAGGATTGGAAACGAGGAAAATTCATTTTTTAAAAAAATCCTTCAATATTCATTAGACCTGTTTTTTATTACCGCCTTCTGCACTTTTGGGACCTTCCCGCCGATCGCCCATTCTTTTGGATATTTTTCCATAATGGGCTTCTTCTCAAATCTATTTTTCGTCCCCTTCTATTCCTTTCTGGTGCTTCCGTGCGGCTTTATTGCAGCATCTTTTTCCCTTCTAATTCCCGGACTTTCTTCTGTTTTATTTTTCATCCCGGAAATCCTCGTTAGACTCTCTTTCCTGGTGGTAGAATTTCTTCTTGAAAAGGGACCTGGCTTGATTTTTATTCCATCCATTCCCGGGTATTATTTATCTCTTTATTACTCTGGATTCATTCTCGTTCACCTTTCAGGGGGAGGGCTTTTAAAATATCTCTCCTATGCCCTCTCTATTATTTTGATCGCTGTATTGTTCAATCTTCCCCATGAATACAGGGGCGAATGGATACAAATAGATGATAAAGGAAATCTCCTCTACGGAAGAGCTGGGGACAAAAATGTTCTTTTTGTCAATTTCACCTATAATGAGTATTTTTCGGGAAGAGAGGTAGTTTTTGGGCTTGCAAAGAAAAAACTACCTCCGCCATCGGTTTTGCTCCTCAGGGGAGAGGAAAGAAAAAAATTGCGATTTCTTCAAAGCATTATGAAATTTTATAAAATAGAAAAGGTAAAGAATGTAGATTTCAACCCTCCGGAGTTCCCTTTTACTAAACAAACCTTCCGGTAATTCTATCCCACATTACGCTGGATGCTATTCCAATTCCCATAAAGGAAACAAGAAGCGAAGAGCCTCCGTAACTGAAAAAGGGAAGTGGAACCCCTACAACCGGGAACATACCCGATACCATAAATAAATTTATAGTTATCTCAACCATCAACATTATGACGATACCTATTACAAGAAATGAACCGAACCTCCTTTTCGCATAAAAAGAAATTCTCAACAACATAAAAATGAGAACCGCATATAATCCGAGAAGAAAAACTGCTCCTATTAATCCGTGTTCCTCACACCATACTGAAAAGGCAAAATCGGTGTGGCGAGAGGGAAGAAATTTGAGTACCGATTGGGTCCCCCTGCCAAATCCCTTCCCTCCTATTCCTCCTGACCCAATTGCTATGATTGATTGTAATATGTGGTAACCCTTTCCAAGCGGATCAGAATAGGGGTTTAAAAAGGACACAATTCTCGCTTTTTGATAATCCAGCATAAATCTCCACATAACAGGAAGGGTTATGAGAAAAAATAAAAAGATGTAAAAAAGGGTCTTCAACCTCATGCCCGAGATTACCATTAGAAAAAATCCTATGAGCATTATAATCCCGGCAGTGCCCAGATCTGGCTGCAGCACCACTAATCCCGCGGGGAGAAAAATGAGTAAAAACATCTTTATAAGGTCAATTGTATTCCACCCCTCCGGCTTCCATTTTTGATCAATAAAAGAGGAAAGGATAATTATGATGGTGAGCTTGGCAAATTCTGAAGGTTGGAAGCTCCAGCCCCCCAGTTTTAACCATCTCCTTGCACCCCCTCCTTCTATCCCTACTATGTCAACCATCAACAGGAGAACCAGGGTAAAAAAGTATAAAATCCATCTCATGTTATAAACTCGGAGATAATCAATGTGAAAGAGAATGACCGCAGTGATAGCAGAAATGAGGAGCCATTGTGTCTGTCTGAGCGAGTGTGAAGAAAAAAGATGAGTTGTGCTATAAATGTTGATTATTCCGATAACCGAAATAAGGACCGCAGTAAAAAGGATTATGTAAAATTCCCTTTTCATTTTTTTAACTCATAATACTTTTCAATCACCTTTTTTACAAGAGGAGCTGCTCCTGTTGAACCGTGTCCTCCGTGCTCAATTACTGCTATTACAATTATTTCTGGTTCTTTATATGGTGAAAATCCTACGAAAAGGGCATGGTCTCTGTATTTCTCAGGGAGGTCCTCTTCTCTATAAAATTTATACTTTTCCAGTTTTACCACCTGGGCTGTTCCGGTCTTTCCGCCCATTTCTATGGCAGGACTCTTTAACCACCTTGCAGTCCCCATTTTTCCATTTACAACCTCAAATAGAGCCTTTTTTATTATCTCCAGAGTGCTTTCTTTTATGGGAAGTTTCTCTATTGAAGGGGGGTCAAATTGTGCTCCGTCCTTTTCTGATATTTTCATTATAAATCTCGGCCTGACAAGATATCCTCCATTTACAATCGCTGCATAAGCCCTTAAGAGCTGAATGGGAGTCACGAGAATATGACCCTGTCCTATTCCCACATTCGCTATCTCCCCTGGCGTATAATTATTCTGAAGAAGGGGGATTAATCCTTTTCTTTCTTCCAGAACTATTCCTGTTTCTCTTCCAAATCCAAAAAGCGAAAGATATTTTGTAATCCTTTCCTTCCCAAGAAGAAGTGCTACTCTGTAAAAATATACATCACAGGAAGCTGCTATAGCCTCAATCAAAGATATCCGTCCATGTCCTTCTTTCTTCCAGCATCTGAATTTCCTGTTTCCAATCCAGAGGAAGCCGGGGCAATTAGTTTTTGAACTCGGATTTATCAGTTTTTCCTCAAGAGCGGCAATTGCAAAAAAGGGCTTTATTGTTGAGCCAGGAGGATACAGAGCATAACTACCTCTATTGAAAAGAGGCGCTTTTTCATCGGATAAGTATTCCTGCCATTTTGCCTTTTCAATTCCTCTTACAAAATCGGAAGCCTGGAAGGACGGATTGACTGCGTACGCGAGAATCTCTCCGTTTTTCGGATTCATAGCAATAATTACACCGCTCTTCCCCTCAAGAAGGGAGTAGGCAAACTCCTGAAGCTCCATGTCTAATGTAAGATAAACTCCACTCCCCCTGACAGGACGCTTAATGTTGAGGAGTTCTACCTTTCTCCCAAAAGCATCCACTTCTATCTGCTCCCATCCCTTTTCTCCACGGAGAAAATCTTCTGCCACAGCTTCTATACCTGTTTTTCCTATAATGTCTCCAAGGGCATACTTCCCCTTCAAAATTTTCAGTTCGGTTTCCGAGATCTCTCCGAGATGCCCGAGAAGATGTGAAAAGGCAAAATCATGTTTGTATCTTCTCACTGGAATTTGAGAAATATAAATCCCCGGGATGAATAATCTTTCAACCTCTACTTTTATGAGGGATTCATAAGGGAGGTCCTTCTTTATCAGAAAGGGCTCAAAGGGACTATGGATTTTGATCCACTCCTTATAAGAGACTTCAAGGGATGAAGAATCTATTCCCAAAATGGAGGAAAGCCTCTGGATGGCATATAGACATCTCTCTTTGCATTCATCAGGGATTATGTGAAGGTCAAAGGAAGGACGATTGTCCCCTATTATTTTTCCATTCCTGTCATAAATGTATCCCCTTTCCGGATAGAGAGTTTCATTCCTTATCCGATTTTTCTCAGAAAGTCTCCACCACCTCTCATACTGGATAACTTGAAGGTAGACAAGCCTGAAAAGGATGATGCCCAGCAATCCACAAAAGATTACATAAAGAAAATTCACTTTCCTCCGGAAAGCGGGATGTTCTGGATTATGAGGATGGAACAACATTCCTTCTCCACCAGAAATTTATAAAATTTAAAAGAACCACGGATATAAGGGCGTTAAGAATCAAATAGTAATGAACCTCATACATAAGTCCCGAAAAGAGCCTTATTATTCCTGCGGAGAAAAAGTTCAAAAATGTTCCGATAAAGGGAAGGAGAACCCATACCCATTTGTTTTCAGGATTCAAAACATTTTTTAACATAAAGGTAACGGTGAAGAGGGTGGGGAAAGAAAAAGCATATTCACCGCATGGAATCCCTGATAAACTTCCAATTAGATATCCAGCTATTAAGGAAAAAATGAAGCCCTCCCAGTATCCTGTGTAAAAAGCGAGAAGGATTATAAATACATGATAAAGTTCAAAAATTTGCCCTGAAAAAATCTTAAAGACCCCTCTCAAAATAAGTAGAATTATTAATGAAATGAATGCTCTCGCGATCATCTTTTCATAATGACGAGAACCTCGTTAACCTTGTTTGGATCCACAAAAGGTTTCACCCTCACTTCCTTGAATAAGCCTTCATCCCCTTCTGTAATACTCACTACCGTTCCCACTGATATCCCCCTTGGAAAGAGTTCGCTTATCCCCGCGGTTTGAAATACATCCCCGATTGCCACATCCCCGGTTTTAGAAAAGTATTTAAGCTTGCACCCATTTTTTCCATCGCCTGTAAGGATTGCCTTCTCAAGAGTTCTTGTATTTATGACATCAACCGAAATGTTTTTATCTGTAATAAGCAGGACACTTGAAGAGAAGGGATAAACCCTGGTCACTACTCCTATCAATCCTTTGTAAGATACCACAGGCATACCCTCTTTCACACCCGCCTTCTCTCCCGCATTTATCAAAATTACTTCATACCCTCCATCAGAAGAATAACCTATCACATTCCCTATAAGAGTGGGATATTCGAAAATTTCTCTATAACCGAGAAGCCCTTGAAGTCTTTCAAGAGTTCTTAATTTTTCTTTGAGAAAGTTGATTTCATTTTCTTTTTGAAGGAGTTCGGCTTTGAGCCTTTCATTTTCCTTTTCCACCTTGATCAAATAAATATACCTCCTCCACCCATTTTTTATTTCATAGGCCAGCTCCCCTGCAAGAAAAACTGGAATGGACAGAATCCTTCCGGGAAATTTAAAAAACCTTTTCTTTTCTTTATCTGTAAAGTTTATTACAATAATGCTCAAAAAGAGAAGGAATAGGATTCCTATTTTTAAGAAATTCTTCCAAAAACTTCCCATGTCTCCTATTTTACCACAGTCTTTTTTTAAAAAAATTTTTCCCTGTGCAAAATGTAAAACTCCAGCCTAACTGAACATCTTAATAGAAAAGGAAACCTCCGATTCAGAATGCAAAAAATGCTTGACATTTAAAAATCTTGTGGGATAAAATGGGACAAAATGGGAGAAAAGGACAAAAAGGTCTATTTCACGGATAACTACTTTCACACCCTTGATGACCGTGGGAGAGTGAGCATTCCAGCAGAATATAGAGAAACCCTCGAAAAACGGACAAAAGGAAAAGTTGTTCTGATGATGGACGGCGACAAATGCATCGTAGTATTTCCATACGATGAATGGGAAAAGGAAACAGGAGAAAGAATAAAACCTCACCTTCCATCGGACCCGAGGATAGACCAGAGCGAAATTGATTTCAGAAGGTGGGCGATGTCTAATTCCAAAATTACGGAACTGGATTCTCATGGAAGACTTCTCATTCCCCCTTATCACAGGCAAAAAGCAGGAATAAACAAAGAAGTAGCAATTATAGGTGCGGGGTTTGCTTTTGAAATATGGGATAGAGAAAAATGGCAGAAAGAGTTAAGCGAAATAGAAAAGAGAAGAAATTCCTTGAAAAAGGGAGAAAAAGATGAAAAGCCTGAAAATGGTTGAAAAGGGAAAGGAAGAATTCTCATTCCACCGTCCTGTCCTTCTGAAGGAGGCTGTGGATTTACTCGCACCCAAAAAAGGAGGAGTATATCTTGATGGAACTGCTGGTAGCGGGGGGCACTCAGAAGAAATTCTTAAAAGAATTGCTCCGACAGGAAGATTGATTGCAATTGATATAGACCCATTTGCTGTAAAGAGGTTAGAAGAACGGCTCCTTCCACGTTACAAGGAATGTTGTAAAATCGTGCATGGTAACTTTGCCTCCTTTGAAAATTATCTGGAAAAAGACTTTCTCCTTGACGGAGTTCTTCTGGACTTAGGGGTCTCCGCAGATCAGATTTTTTCTCCAGAAAGGGGCTTCAGTTTCAGATTTCATGGTCCATTGAACATGAGAATGGATTGCAGTGAAAATTTTGTTTCCGCCTGGACTGTTGTAAATACCTATCCTCTTGAGGACCTCGTTAGAATTTTTGAAGAATACGGTGAAGAAAGGTTCGGGCGAGAGATTGCTGAAGAAATTGTAAAAAGGAGGAAAAAGAAACCCATTGAATATACGGATGAACTCGCAGAAATTGTGTCAAAATTTTACAGGCGAAGGGGGAGGATTCACCCCGCCACAAAGGTATTTCAGGCAATAAGAATTGAGGTAAACGGAGAAATAGAGAACCTTAAGGTCTTTCTTGGGAAGATACCATATTTTATCAAAAAAAACGGAAGAATTGTTATTATCAGTTTTCACTCCATTGAGGACAGAATTGTAAAAACACAATTCAAAGCCTGGGAATGCTATGGATGGGGTAAAAGGATTCTCAACAAACCATTGATGCCCTCCCTTCAGGAAATCTCCGAAAATCCGCGAGCTCGCTCTGCAAAGTTAAGAGCCTTCGAATTTTACTGCAGAAATGGGTAACACTACGAGAAGAAAAAGGAGAGAAAACACGGTGTCCGGACTTCCAGTGATGGTGGCTGCGATATTAATCGGAGGGCTTCCTTTGCTCGGAAGAGTTCTGTTAAAACACCTTACTATTGAAATAAGAAAAGAAATCACAGCCCTGGAGATGGAAAAGAATAAAGTAATTTCTGAAATTTCTGAACTGGAACTTCAAAAAGCTGCACTTTCCCGCCCCGATAGAATAAAAGAAATTGCCAGGAAAAAACTCGGGATGAAGGAACCAGAAGATGGAGCAATAGTAATCATACCTGTCCTGGAAGGAAAGAATGAGAAGTAAAAAGAGGAAAAATCCCTTTTCAGTGAGGACGAAACTCGTCTCACTATTCTATCTTTCCCTGCTCGTCTTTTTTGCTGGAAGGGCTGGCTACCTCCAGCTGCTGCAGGGAAATAAATACAAACAAAAGATGCTTTCTCAATCCAGGGAGAGGGTTAGAATTTCTTCAAAAAGAGGGGTAATAGTGGATAGAAATGGGAACCTTATGGCTGTAAGCCTGAAAGTTCCTTCTGTATATGCCCGTCCACAGGAAATTGACGACCCTGTTAGAGCTGCTACAAAAATCTCATCCATCCTTGATATCCCCTATGAAGAGATACTATCCAAACTCAGGATGAAAACTCCTTTTGTATGGGTGAAAAGATGGGTGACCCCCTGGGAGGCTGAGCAAATTATTTCCTCCGGGATAAAAGGTTTCTACATACATTATGAATACAAAAGGCACTATCCCAACAAGGAACTGGCAGCACCCGTTTTAGGATTTGTAGGGGTGGATGGAGATGGGCTGACCGGTCTGGAAAAGTATTATGATAATTACTTAAAGGGCGAAAATCTGGAAGTGATTGTAGAAAAAGATGGAAAGGGAAACTTCATATACATAGACCCTCCCGAAAGTGGCGCAGAAATAAAAATGGTCCTTACAATTGACAGGGACTTTCAATATGAGGTGGAGAAGGTGCTGAAAGAAACCATAGAAGAATACAGGGCAAAAGCAGGAATGGCAATTTTTATGGATCCAAAGACAGGGGAGGTTCTTGCTATGGCATCATACCCGAGTTTCAACCCCAATGTGTTCACAAGATATTCAAAGGATACTTACAGAAACCGAACTGTTACCGATATATTTGAGCCCGGTTCTACTTTTAAAGTATTTACTTTAGCTGCTGGACTGGAGGAAAAAATTATCAACCTCTACGACCAGATTTTTTGTGAAAACGGAAGCATGTTTATTGATGATAGAAAGATTGCAGATTACAAACCTTTTGGATGGCTCACTGTAAAAGATGTTATCGTGTATTCCTCAAACATAGGAGCAGCAAAGATCGGCTGGAAAGTGGGAGCAAATCTCCTCGGACATTACATCTCCGAATTCGGATTTGGGAAAAAAACAGGTATAGATTTTCCGGGCGAAAGCCCGGGGCTTGTGAAGGACTTTTTAAAATGGGTGCCAGTGGAACTCAGCACCATCTCATTCGGTCAGGGAATAGGTGTGACCGCAATTCAAATGCTTGTAGGTTTTTCAAGTATAGTGAACGAAGGGTATACGGTGAGACCGTTTCTTGTTTCCTCTATAATAAAAAATGGTGTGGAGGTTTACAGGGCTACCCCTACATTTCTAAGGAGGGTGATATCAAAAGAAACCGCGGAAAAGGTTAAGAGAGTTCTCGTTGAAGTCGTTGAAAGGGGGACAGGAAGGGCAGCTTCTGTGAATGGATACTTTGTGGGTGGAAAAACGGGCACATCTCAAAAGTTTGATGAAGAAGAAGGCAGGTATTCAAAAAACAAGTATATTTCAAGCTTCCTGGGATTTGCCCCCTTCAGGGATACAAAGGTGATAGGGATAGTAGTTATTGATGAGCCTCAGGGAGAAATCTATGCGAGCAAAATTGCAGTTCCAGCCTTTGGAAAAATAATCTCAAGGGCTATGGCTCTTTATCAAATCCCATACGAAAGGGAAATTCGGAAAGCAGAGGTGCCCGGTGGGGAATAGAAAAATTGCAGAAATTTTAATGGGGTTTGAATACTCCTTGATCCGGGGCTCTCTAAATGTTGAAATCTCTGGAATTGCCACCCATTCTGAAATGGTGCAAAAAGGTGATGTATTTATCGCCCTCAGGGGAGAAAGGACCCACGGAGCAAAATTTATAAATTCTGCCATAAAAAGGGGAGCGGTTGCTGTATTCTGTGAAGATTCCATAGAACCTGAAGCGGAAATTACATTTGTGAAGGTGAAAAATTTAAGGGATAATCTCCTCCCCATCCTCTTGAAATTCTACGGAAATCCCTCAGAAGACCTTCATGTAAGTGGAATTACAGGAACCAACGGAAAGACTACAACCGCTTTTCTTATTCATAACATAAATACCCATTGCGGAAATAAAAGTGTGCTGGTAAGCAGTGTTGAAGTGTCTATTGGAGATGAAAAACAACCTGCACTATTAACTACTCCGGACATGGCAGATTTATTCAGAATATTTTCTGAAGGGATAGAAAAGGGGTGCAAAAATGTTGTTATGGAAGTCACTTCAATAGGACTTGAGAAAAGAAGGTGTGATTGGGTAAATTTTGACACAGGAATATTCACAAACATCACGAGAGACCATCTTGATTTCCACAAAACCTTTGAAGCATATAAAAATGCTAAAGTCAGATTCTTCAAGGAACTCCTTCCCTCGTCCAAAAAGAAAAGGAAAATTGCGATATTGAACAGGGATGACCCTTTCTGGAAGGATTTCATACCAGGAGATGAAACAGAGACTTTTACCTTTTCTATTTCAAACCCTTCTGCCGATGTATGGGTTGAGAAAAAATCCTTTTCAGAAAACGGAATAACAGCAGAGATAAAAACTCCAGATGGAACCCTTAAAATAAAAAGCAAACTTATCGGGGAACATAACCTCTCCAATATACTTTGTGCGGTCACCTACGGAATAAGTATGAAATTACCTGCCGCCTCCATCGTGTATGGAATTGAAAGCCTGAATGGAGTTCCTGGAAGACTTGAAAAGGTTGATGTGCCAAAAGGCGCTGTGTTTGTGGATTATGCTCATACTCCGGATGCGCTCTTGAGGGTTTTAAAAGCCCTGAAAGAAATTACCAAAGGGAGGCTTCAGGTGCTTTTTGGGTGCGGAGGAGACAGGGATAAAGGTAAGAGACCAGAGATGGGAAAAATCGCATGTTCTTTCGCAGATGTGGTTTTCGTAACTTCGGACAATCCCAGAACAGAGGACCCCCTTAAAATCATTGAAGACATTATGAGAGGGGTAGAAGAAGCAAAGAGGGAACTAAAAAAGGAGGTTTTATGTGTGGTAGAACCTGACAGGGCAAAGGCTATAAGAATGGCAGTTTCTTCCTTAAAGGAGGGAGATGTGCTCCTCATTGCGGGTAAAGGGCATGAAAGATACCAGATATTAAAAGACAGGATAATTCCATTTGTTGATGCAGAAGAAGTAAAAAAGGCAGTCAAAGAAATGGAGGCTTCGCATGCTTGATGTAAATGAGATAACCAAATGGGCTGATCTGGAAGTGATAAAAAGCGGCGAAAAAAATCTTTTTGAAGGAGTATCTACGGATTCAAGAGAAGATGTGAAAGGAAAAATTTTTATAGCATTAAAAGGTGAAAAATTTGACGGTCACGATTTTATTGAGGAAGCCATAAGAAAAGGAGCAAGGGGGGTAATTTGTGAAAAGGAAATAGAAACGAAGGAAAAGGTATGGGTATTCCGAACATCCGATACCCTCAAAGCGCTCGGAGATATAGCAATGGGATACAGAAGGAAAAAAGGATTTAAGATATTTGCAATAACCGGAAGTAGCGGGAAGACCACCACCAAGGAATTCCTGCACTTTTTCATCCATCCCGACATGAAATGGGGTAAAAACATGGGCAATATGAACAATTTAATAGGAGTTCCCCTCACTCTCCTTTTTCTAAAAGAAGAAGAGGGAGCAGTGATTGAGTTAGCCACCAACAGAAAAGGGGAGATAAAAAGATTATGCGAGATATCAAAACCCGATTTTGGATTGATCACCCTCATAGGAAAGGCACACATGGAAGGGCTTGGAGGGCTTGAAGAGATAGCAGAAGAAAAGGGATGGCTTTTCAGAAGTCTTCCTCAAAATGGAATAGGATTTGTAAATGTGGACGACCCACTGGTTGTGAAGGTTTCCAGTTTTCTCAGGTGTAAAAAAATAACCTATGGAATGGCTGAGTCCGCAGATTTTTATGGAAGGCTCATCGCTATTGACGAAAGGGGCATGAAAGGGGAGATAGGCTGGAATGGAACAAGAATCTCTTTTGAGACACCTCTCAGAGGAAGACATTTCTTTCAGAACATTCTTGCTGCCTCTTCAGCAGCAATCTGCCTGGGTGTAAAACCATCCGATTTAAAAGAGAGGATCAAGCATCTGAGTCCTCCCGAAGGGAGAGGACAGATTGTAAAAATAAAAGGCATAATCTTCATAAACGATTCCTATAACGCCAATCCAGTTTCCTTTCAGGCGGCTCTTGAGATGCTTTCAATCTTTAAAGGCAAAAAGATCCTTGTTATAGGAGACATGCTTGAACTGGGCGAGAAATCCGTTGAAGAACACTATGAATTGGGAAAGAAAATCCGGAATCTTTCCCCTTTCAAGGTGTTCTTTAAAGGAAATTACTGGGAAGCAGTAGAAAGAGGAATGAAGGAGAAAATAACAAGATTTGACGACCCACAGGAATGTGCTGAGGAAATTCTGAAAACTTTGGAAAAGGGAGATGTGGTTCTTTTCAAGGCTTCTCACAAAATCGGGATAGATGAGGTGTTCAAAATTCTCAAAGAAAAATTAGGAGGTAACAATGCTTCTTGAATTTTTATATCCCCTTTCAAAATACTCCTTCATTTTTAATGTGTTCAAGTACATCACCTTCCGAACAGGCGGGGCAATTCTCTTTTCTGCACTCCTCATGATCCTTCTTGGAAACAAATTTATCACCCTTTTAAAGAAATACGACCTCATCCAGGCGAAGAAGAGGGAAGATATCCCGGAAAGACACCAAAAAAAAGAAGGAACTCCAACTATGGGAGGGATTCTCATTATCTTTTCAATCCTTATCACCCTCCTCCTCTGGGGAAATCTGAGAAACGAGTATATCCTTCCTGCCTTAATTATTACCTTGCTTTTCGGAGGAATAGGATTGTGGGACGATTTATCAAAAAGAAAAAAAACCCTGGGCATAAAAGGAAAAACAAAATTTCTCATTGAATGTGCGCTCGTTCTTATGTGGTTCAGTTACATCTACTATAAAACAGATTTCTCCACGGTCTTAAATGTCCCCTTCTTCAAAAAATTGTGCACCGAGATAGGAATCCTTTATTTTATATTAGCACTCCTGGTAATTGTGGGGAGCGCAAATGGAGTAAATCTCACGGATGGACTGGATGGACTTGCTATTGGCTCTGTAGTAACCACTGCCGGAGTCCTGCTGATAGTTTCCTATGTCACGGGAAATGTAAAATTTGCCAATTACCTCCTCATCCCCTATGTGAAGAATGCCGGGGAACTGGCTGTTTTCTGCGGAGCAATCCTGGGAACCGGGCTTGGTTTTCTATGGTTTAATGCCTATCCCGCACAGGTCTTTATGGGAGATGTTGGAGCCCTTGCTCTCGGTGCAGGACTCGGCACGGTAGCAGTGCTTTCAAAAAGTGAATTTGTGCTTTTTATAGCAGGAATGGTTTTCGTCATTGAAACTGTTTCGGTGATAATTCAGGTTCTATCCTTTAAACTCACAGGGAAAAGGGTTTTCAGAATGACCCCTATCCATCATCATTTTGAAATAAACGGAATTCCGGAGCCAAAAATAATCGTCCGCTTCTGGATTCTTTCCATTCTTTTTGGACTTTTTGCCCTGAGCACTTTAAAACTGAGATGAAAGTAGTGGTAGTAGGTGGAGGCAAAACCGGCATTTCGGTGGCAAACTTTTACAGAAAAATGGGTCACAAAGTAATAATAAACGACATAAAAAGGGAAGAAGAATTCACTCCGGAAGAATTGAAAAGCATAAAGGCGGTGGCTGAATTTGCAGGAGGAGGACATTCCAGAGAACTGCTGAATTCTGCAGACAGAATTGTAGTAAGCCCTGGAGTTCCCCCTGGTTTAATAAAAAATCTGGTAGAAGATGAAGAAAAACTGAAAGGTGATATTGAGGACGCATACGAATGGGTGGGGGGGAATGTAATAGGCGTAACAGGCACAAAGGGGAAGACTTCTTTTTCCCTGCTCATCTCAAAGGTTCTTGAGGAGGAGGGATATAAAGTTTTCACAGGCGGGAACATAGGAACTCCCTACATTGATGCCTATGGGAAAAATTGCGATTATATCGTCCTTGAACTTTCAAGCTTCCAGCTTGAATGGGTAGAAAGATTTCATCCGAAAATAGCCATTCTTTTAAACCTGAAACCTGACCATCTTGACCGTTATAAAGATATGAAGGAATACTTTTCAGCAAAAGTCAAAATATTTAAAAACCAGGAAAAGGGAGACATTGCTATCCTTTCCGCAGAAATTCCGTTTATAAATACTCTCAATCTGAAAAGCGATTGCTTTTTCTTCAGCACGGAAAGGGAAGTTGAAAGAGGAGCTTATAAAATTTCAGAAAAAGTAAAGGTGAATGTAAAAAAAGAAAAGGAGTTCATTTTTGACAGAGATATTCTCCTGAGAGTCCTTTCATGGGAAAATCTTCTTGCTTACCTCGTGTTTTCGGAAGCATTTGGAATAAAAGAGGAAACTTACATAAAAGTGCTAAAATCTTTCAAACCCCCTCCCCACAGGCTACAAAAAATAGGAGAATGGAAGGGAATAGAATTCTTCAACGATTCAAAATCCACAACCCCCGCTTCTGTTATGAATGCTCTAAAAATCCTGGATGCGCCCATAATCCTTATTATGGGTGGAAGGAACAAAAACCTTTCATTTTATGAACTGAGGGAAGAAATAGGAAAAAAAGCAAAAGCTGTTCTCCTTTTCGGTGAATCAAAGGAAGAAATAAAAGGAGAAATTAAAAACTGTGGAGCAGAAATCTTCGTTACAAATACGCTTGATGAAGCAGTTCAACTTGCCATCAAAATAGGACAGAAAGGGGATAGAGTGTTGTTTTCACCGGGTTGTGCAAGTTTTGACATGTTTAGAAACTATGAAGAAAGGGGAGAAAAATTCATTGAAGCAGTGAGGAGGTTTACCGGATGAGCAGAAAAGAGGCACTAATTCTTGTGGTCTTTTTTCTTTCCTTCATAGGGGTGATGATGGTGCTCAGTGCAAGTTATGTAAAGGCTTTAGACAAATTTGGAAATGGCTTCTTTTATTTTAAAAAACAAGCAGGATTTGTGGTGGGAGGTTTCCTGCTGATGGGTATGGCTTCTCTTATTAGACCTTCTTTCTATTACAGGATTTCTTATCTCTCTCTTATCCTCCTCATTGTCCTTTTAATACTTGTGTTTGCTCCGGGGATTGGTGTGAAAATAAATGGAGCATACAGGTGGATAAAAATTGGGGGATGGACATTTCAACCTTCCGAATACGCAAAAATAGCCCTTGTCCTTTCTCTCGGAAGGTTCTTCTCCACCCATCCAGAAGGATGGAAGAAGTATATTGTGCCTCTTCTCGCATATCTACCTCTCGGAATTCTGCTTTTCAAAGAACCTGATATGGGAACAGCTGCGTTTTTATTTGTAGTAACCCTTACTGCATGTTTTATAGGTGGTTTTTCTCTAAAATCCCTGCTGGCAATCCTTACAGGAGCCACCGTGCTTTTCTGCGGATATTTCGCCTTGAACAAAAACAATCTGGAGAAGAAGAGCAGGATAGTAGCTTTTCTCAATCCTGAAGAATACAAAAAGGAAAAGGGCTATCAGATCCTTCAATCCCTGTATGCGATTGGAGCTGGAGGACTCACGGGTGCAGGATTGGGAGAGGGAAGGGCTAAACTTCACTATCTCCCCGAACCCTTTACCGATTACATATTTGCAGTCATAGGAGAAGAAATGGGATTTATAGGAACCTTTTCTGTCATAGGGCTTTTTGCCTGGCTTTTCATACTTGGCGTAAAAATATCCCTTTCTGCCAGTGAACCTTTTATAGCCCTTTCCACATTCCTCCTGACCTTTCTAATATGTTTTCAGGCTGCCCTTCATATAGGAGTAACTCTCGCCCTTCTCCCACCAAAAGGAATAACCCTTCCATTTGTAAGTTATGGCGGAAACTCCATTTTCTCCTCCTTTATCGCAGTGGGAATAATTCTTTCAATGGAGCGAAAAAATGGATAGAAAACTCCTCGTGATAGGCGCCGGAGGAACAGGTGGACACATCTACGCTGGACTATCCATTGCTCAAAAATGGAAAAAGGATGGTGGAGAAGTGCTGTTCGTTGGGAGTTCCTATGGCATGGAAAAACACCTCATAAAGGACTTTCCCCTCAAACTGCTGGACATAAGCCCGTTCAAAGGAAAGGGGATTCGTGGGGTTCTCGCACTATTCAAAATTCCTCTTAGCATTCTGAAATTAATTTTGTTATTCCTTCGTAAAAAACCGTCTGTGGTTTTAGGAATAGGGGGCTATGCCTCTTTCCCGACCTGTATTTCCGCATGGCTCTTGAGGATTCCTTTTGCCATAATGGAACAGAATACAATTCCTGGACTTACCAACAGAATTCTCGCAAGACTGAGCAAATTGTGTTTTACGGGTTTTGAATCCAGCAAAATGTATTTGAAGGCGAAGGAAATTATCCATTCAGGAAATCCGGTAAGGGAGGAAGTCAAAAACTTTCCCTACAAACCAGTCGAAGAAAGACCAGATTATCCTACCATCCTGGTTCTTGGCGGGAGCCAGGGAGCCCACTTTTTAAACCTCCTCATGCCCGAGGTTTTTAAAAACCTTCTGGATTCTAAAATAAAGATAAGTGTCATCCACCAGACAGGAAAAGAGGATAAGGAATATGTAGAAAAAAAATATAAAGAACTGGGAATATCGGCGGAGGTGTTCGATTTCAACCCAGATATTTACACTTTCCTTGCAAGGTCACACCTGGCAGTTTCCAGAGCTGGTGCATTGACAATCGCTGAACTTTCGGTCGCCGGTGTCCCCTCCATTTTCATACCATATCCATACGCTGTCTACAATCACCAGTTCACAAACGCAAAGGAAGTAGAAAAAAAGGGAGGGGGTATATGCATTGAACAAAAGGATGCAACCCCGCTGAGAATCTCTGCGCTGATAAAGGATTTGATAGAAAGTAAGAAGGTATTTGAAATGGCAGGGAAAATGAAAGAATTCTCTAAATCCGATGCAGAAGAAGTGATAATTGAGGGGTTGAGGAGATTGATAAGATGTTAGGAAAAGTCAGAAAAGTGCACATGATAGGTATAGGTGGCATTGGAATGAGCGGAATCGCAGAGGTCCTTTTGAACCTCAAGTATGAAGTTAGTGGTTCAGACATAAAAAGGTCAAAAATCACGGAAAGGCTTGAAAGTCTGGGAGCCAGAATTTTTTACACACATAACCCGGAGAATGTGGAAGGAGCGGATGTAATCGTAATTTCTTCGGCAATCAAACCGGACAACCCTGAGGTCCTCAGAGCCAGGGAATTGAGACTCCCTGTTATTCCCCGAACAGAAATGCTTTCTGAATTGATGAGGATGAAATTCAGCATAGCAGTTAGCGGAAGCCACGGGAAAACCACAACCACATCTCTAATAGGTGAAATCCTTGCCGTGGCAGGAATGGACCCTACCCTTGTGGTTGGAGGAAGGTTGAAAGGTTTAGGAACCAATGCCCGTCTCGGAAGTGGAAAATACTTTGTGGCGGAAGTGGATGAAAGCGATGGCACCTTCAGAATTATAAGCCCTGTAATAGCAGTGGTCACCAATATCGACAGAGAGCACCTTGATACATACAAAACCCTGAAATCATTGAAACTGGCATTTCTCCATTTTCTTAATGCAGTTCCGTTCTGGAGTTTGTCCATTGTCTGTGTGGACGATAAAGGAGTAAGAAGTATCATCCCGAAGGTGAAAAGAAGGCTTTTAACATATGGATTGCGGAGGGATGCGGATTTCAGGGCTTCCAGCGTAGAAAGCACACCAAAAGGGTCCCATTTTAAAGTGACATACAGAGGAAAGGAAGTGGGTAACTTCTTCATTCCCCTTCTTGGAATTCACAATGTAGTAAACGCACTCGCTGCCATCTGTGTAGCAGAAGAACTCGGAATTTCCATGCGCGATGTAAAAACGGCTTTTGAAAATTTTTCAGGGATAGAGAGGAGATTGGAATTCAAAGGAGTGAAAGAAGGGGTGTATTACTATGATGACTACGGACACCATCCCACAGAAATAATGAACACACTTTCTGCTATAACACAGCATCTGAAAACTCGTAAATTACATGTGATCTTTCAACCTCACAGGTTTACAAGGACTTCAATACTCATGGAAGAATTTGCGAGAGCATTCTCACAGGCGGATACGCTTATTGTAATGGATATATACCCCGCAGGAGAACCTCCAATAGATGGTGTAAATTCGGAGGTCCTTGTGAAGAAAATCAGAGAAACAGGGCATCCGTCGGTTCATTATATTTCAGATTTTGAAGGTATTAAAGAAATCATCACAAGAGTGGCAAGTGAAGGCGACATAGTTTTAACTCTCGGAGCAGGTGATGTTTATAAATTTCACGAGGTAATGCATGGTGGGAAGTTTTGAAGAAAAGATGATGGAAAAATTTGGAGAAAGGTTCCAGAAGTCCTATCCCATGGCAGAATACACCTCTTTCAAAATAGGGGGACCCGCAGATTTTATAGTTTTCCCGATCACAAAAGAAGAGATAAGATATGCTCTTGAAGAAGCAAAACTTGCAGATATTCCCTACATTATCCTGGGATGCGGGACAAATGTTCTGGTTAAGGATGGAGGGTTAGAAGGAATTGTAATTTCTACAAAACAGGCAATGAACGATATGGAGGTTTATCAGGACTCTGAGAAGGTCTATGTTCTTGCAGGATGCGGGGTTAGACTGAGCACCCTGGTTCGGGAAGTAAGCGAGGCAGGAGGAAAAGGAATTGAATGCCTGGCTGGCATCCCTGGAAATGTCGGCGGGGCAATCAAAACGAATGCGGGAACAAAAGAGGGAAGTATCTCTCAATTTGTAAAGGAAATAACCGTATACGATGAAAAAGGAAAAGAAAAAATCATTCCCTCTAAGGAACTCAACTTCTCATACAGAAAGCTTTCCATTCCCAAAAAATGGGCAATCCTTTCTGCAAAGCTGGAATTTGAAAAAACATCTCCGGAATTAACAAAGGAAAGAGTAAAAGAAATTCTTGAGGAAAGGATGAGAACCCAGCCTTATAACATGCCCTCAGCAGGCTGTATATTTAAAAATCCCAGGGGATTATCCGCAGGAAAAATTATAGATGAACTCGGACTCAAAGGGATGAGAGTAAGAGGGGCGAGAATTTCCCTTCTTCATGGGAATTTTATAGTAAATGAAGGGAATGCGAAGGCAAGGGATGTCCTCGCTCTTATAGATGCGGTTCATAAAAAGGTAAAAGAAGAAATGGGCATTTCTCTTGAACTGGAAGTAGAAATCATAGGGAGGGAAGAATGAAAAACCTTAAAGATAAGAAGATAGGGGTATTAATGGGCGGAATTTCGGCAGAAAGGGAAATCTCTTTAAAAACAGGAAATGCCATACTTTCTGCTTTATTAAAAATGGGATTAAATGCTGTCGGGATAGATGTAAAAGAGGACCTCTTTGAAAGACTTCTAAAAGAAAAAATTGATGTAGCCTTCGTAGCATTACACGGAAAATTCGGAGAAGATGGATGTGTTCAAGGAATTCTTGAATTTATGGGAATTCCTTACACAGGAAGTGGGGTTCTGGCAAGTGCGCTTTCAATGAACAAACTCTATACGAGGATTGTGTGGGAGAAAAACGGACTCCCGGTTCCACCTTATAAGGTTATAAAAAGAGGTGCTGATTTCTCCAATCCTTTCGGATTTCCTGTAGTAATAAAGCCTGTGGACGAGGGTTCAAGCATAGGAGTTTCTATCGTTCAGAACGAAAAGGAACTGAAGGAAGCGATGAAAAAGGCATTCTATTTTTCTGATGTCCTCTTGCTTGAAAAATTTATAAAGGGAAAGGAAGTCCATGTGGGAATTCTTAACAACTCAGTTTTGGGTTCAGTTGAAATCAGACCCTCCAGAAAATTTTACGATTATACTTCAAAATACACCCCTGGAATTACAGAATACATTATTCCCCCCAAAATAGACAAAAGAATTGTCAGAAAACTGGAAAAGACCTGCCTCAAAGCCCATCTCCTTCTGGGTCTTGATGGAGTAAGCAGGATAGATGCTATTGTAAAGGGAAAGCGGTTTTATCTCCTTGAAGCAAATTCCATACCCGGAATGACACAGACGAGCCTCATCCCAAAAATAGCGAATTCAAAAGGTATTTCCTTTGAACAACTTGTTTTGGAAATTTTGAAGACAGCAAGTTTAAAAATTAAAAGGAGGGAGAAATGGATAGAAAAAACAAAATGAAAAAGAAAGTGAAGGTGAGGGAAAAGAGAATAAATCTGGGTCCATTCAAGATTTTGGGTTTAACCCTTATTTTGACCCTCGGGGTTTTTCTGGCTTTTTCCAGTGCCTATTTCACCTCCAGAGGAATAACCCAGTTCAAAAATTCACCGTATTTCTATGTGAAAACAATCAAAATAACAGGAACCAGGATGACTCCTGAATCAAAGATAATGGACATAATAAAAAACGGCAAAAACCAGCTGAACATTTTTGAAGCAGACCTCTCCCATATAAGAAATACAATTCTCAAAGAAAGCTGGATAAAAGATGTTACTGTCCGAAGGATCCTTCCCGACACCATATCTGTAGAGGTTCAGGAAAGGACGCCTGTTGCCAGAGTTAGACTGGCAGATGGGGAATATCTTGTAGACGAAGATGGATTTGTATTTTTAAAGGCTGATGGGAAATTTCAAGAGCTTCCGCTCGTTATCGGAGAGATTAGTAGAGAGGACCTCTCATCAATAAAAAAGATTATAGATGAATATACAAGGCTTTCAAGCTCATCTCCCAAAGAAATACTCTTTGACAATTCAAAAATAAGAATCACTGATTTAAGTGGAATCCTTCTGGTCTTTGATAAAAAAGGGATGGAAAATATGAAATATGTAAAATGGGCATTTGATTATATCCGGAGGAGTGGGCTTTCCCCCATCACGATTGACATGAGTTATCCTAAAAAAGCAATTTTACAGTTTTAGGAGGAAAGAGCATGAGGAGAAAAGAAAAAATAGTTGCGGGAATTGACATAGGAACTACGAAAGTGTGCGCAATGATAGGGGAAGTAAACGACGACATTGTGGCCATAACAGGTATAGGGGTTCACCCTTCAAGGGGAGTAAAAAAGGGAAGAATTATTGATATTGAGGCTATTGCTGACTCAATAAGGGTGGCGGTAGAGGATGCGGAACTAATGGCTGATACGGAAATAAACTCTGCCTATGTGTCCGTAGGGGGTGGACATATTGAGGGGATGATATCAAGAGGAATGGTGACCCTCAAAACAAGAGAGGTGACGGAGGGAGATGTGATGAGGGCGATAGATTACGCCAAAGCAATTCATCTTCCAGCGGATAGAGAAATAATTCACCTCCTACCGATGGATTTCATAATAGATGGCCAATCGGGAATAAAAGAACCAATAGGAATGGTGGGAATAAAGTTAGAGGTAGATGTCCACATCGTAACAGGAGTGACTACTTCTGTAAACAGCATTTACAAATGCTGTGAGAAAGCGGGAATAGAAGTTGAGGAATTGGTAGTGAAACCAATTGCATCCGCAGAAGCAGTTCTCACCCCTGAAGAAAAAGAAATAGGAGTTGTTGTCGCCGATATAGGCGGAGGAACTACCGGTGTATCCATTTATTACGACGGTTCATTAAGAAAAATTGCAGAGATTGATATAGGCGGAAATTACATCACAAGGGACATCGCTATAGGGCTTAAAACCTCTGTTTCATGTGCAGAAAAGCTCAAAAAAGAATTCGGGTGTGCGGATTCTTCCGCAGTAAGAAGCTCTGAAATGATAGATGTCCCTGACGCAGGGAATAAAGGCTTCCGCCAGGAATCAAGAAAAAAACTGGCAGAAATAATTGAGGCACGAGTAGAGGACATCTTTGGAGAAATAAAAAAAGTTATTGATTCCTGCAGTCCCAGACCTTTTGGAACAGAAATAGTGCTCACGGGAGGAACTGCTTTGCTTCCCGGAATTGTGGATGTGGCAAGCAGATTTTTTGATATGCCAGCAAGGGTGGGAATGCCAAAGGAAGCCGGCGGACTGGCGGAAATGGTGAACAGTCCCATTAACTCCACATGTGTTGGACTTCTTCTTATGGGAGCAAAAAACAGAGCATTAGCAGGACACAGCAAAAGGACAAAAAAAAGTGTGTATAAAAGCTTGAAGCAGAGAATAATGGAGTTTTTAAGGAATATACAAATAACATAGGAGGTGATTAGATGATAGAGTTTGAAACAAAAAAGACGAACAAAGCGGTAATAAAAGTAATAGGAGTGGGAGGGGCAGGTGGAAATGCAGTGCAGAGGATGATAGAGCTGGGGATAGAAGGGGTGGAATTCATAGTAGCCAACTCAGATGCCCAAACTCTGGCAAACAATATTGCTCCGATAAAAATTCAACTTGGAAAAGAACTCACGAGAGGGTTGGGAGCAGGAGGAAATCCCGAAATAGGCAGGCAGGCAGCTCTTGAGAGCAAAGACGAGATAAGAGAAGTCCTGAGCGGTGCGGACATGGTATTTATTACTGCCGGAATGGGAAAAGGAACTGGAACGGGTGGAGCTCCTGTAATTGCAGAAATAGCAAAGGAACTTAATGCCCTCGTGGTGGCAGTTGTCACAAAGCCTTTCAGATGGGAGCTGAAAGAGAGGATGAACAATGCTCTTAAAGGTATAGCAGAGTTAAAAAGGATAGTGGACACCATACTTGTCATCCCGAATGACAAAATTAAACAGGCACTTTCCTCATCAGATAAAGCGGATTTTGAATACGGATTTAGAAAGACCGATGAGGTCCTCTATCAAGCGGTGAAAGGAATAGCAGAACTCATAACAAAACCCGGGTTTATAAACATAGATTTTGCGGATGTTAAAGCAGTTATGTCACACAAGGGGCTCGCAATAATGGGAATGGGCATAGGAAGTGGCGAAAACAGGGCAATTGATGCTGCGAAGAGCGCCATCTTCAACCCTCTTCTTGAAGATGTTTCTATAACAGGTGCCACAAGTGCTCTTGTAAATATCACTGCTGGAAAGGGCGTTTCCTTCTATGAAGCGGAAGAGGTGATGGAGTACATAACAAACGAATTTGACCCTTCTGCCAATCTTATTTTCGGAGCCATCTCAGACGAATCCATAGGGGAAAGGATAAGGGTTATCGTCATAGCAACCGGGTTGAAAAGCAAGGAAAGGGCGTTTCAACCTTCAATAGGAATTCAAACAAAACCCTATCAAGAACTGGATTTTGAAACTCCATCTTTCATGAGGAAAGGTTTAAGTCAACACTCCCTTTTTGAACTTGACGAAGTTGCCTCAAAAATCATGGAAATAAGAGAAGATGATACCGAGCTCCCCAGCTTTCTGAAAAAAAGATAAGCACCTTTCTTTAAAGAACCTTGAAACAGCCCTGGATTATTGAAGGGGTAAGATATTTACCTTTATCTTCCCTTTTGAATGTTCAAAATTAACAATTCCGTCTATTTTTGAAAAAATAGTATAATCCCTTCCAATTCCCGCATTCATGCCGGGCACGAATTTAGTCCCTAATTGCCGAACTATTATACCCCCAGCTTTCACCCTTTGACCGCCAAAAACTTTTACCCCCAGCCTTTTCCCAGGGCTGTCCCTGCCGTTTCTCGAACTTCCCTGTCCCTTTTTGTGTGCCATTTTTTATACCTTTATTTCTTTTATTTTTACCTCCGTATATATCTGCCGATGACCTCTCTTCACACTCACCCTTTTCTTGGGTTTATACCTGAATGCGATAACCTTCTTTCCCTTCCCCTCTTTTATCACTTCCGCGGAAACGAAAGCTCCCTGTATGATGGGAGTTCCTATTTGAACTTTTCCATCATCCTTGTAAAAAAGAACTTCTTCAAATCTTACAATATCACCGGGCTTTTTCTCTTTGAGCCTCTCTACCCTGATCACATCTCCTTCTCTCACTATGTATTGCTTCCCGCCTGTTTTTATCACTGCATACTTCATGAAAATAAATAATACCCATTTTAAAACTTTTGTCAAGCATTTGAAAAAATAACAAAATTTTGAAGGGGGTCATAAGTATTAAACATCAAAAGATGGGCTTCAACCTCCTCTTAGAAATTTTATAAGGGGTTTAATCACCTCTTTCCAGAAAAAATTCTTCCTCAATTCCTTTATCCTTTCCTTCATCTTCTTCTGAACCTCTTTTTCTATCAGGTTTCTCATCGCATCCTTCATCTGTATGAAATCCTCAGGGGGAATTACAAAACCGATCTCCTGAGACCTTATCAAATGAGAAAAATAATCTCCATCAGTCCATATCATCGGGGTTATTGCAGAGAGGCAGTCAAGAAACCTCGTCCTGAAAGAAATCTCTGTCTCAAGGGTTTTATAGAATGTGCATATCCCTGCTGTTGAGGCAGAAACAAACCTTATACACTCTTCATATCTCAACCAGTCGTCCGCAAAGAGCACATTTTCCATTGTGCCAAGCCTTTCAGCCTCTTTCAGAACTTCATCCACCGTCTCAATTCCTTTCTCTTCCCTGACAGGTGTCTTCTTTCCGAGAAAAAGAATCTTTGCCTGGATTCCATCTTTCTTCAATTCTTTTATTGCCCTTAAAGGAGTAAAAGGGTCAAGCCATCTCCATATCCCTCCATTCCATACAAAAACAGGCTCATCGCCCTTCCTGAATCCTGCAATCTTCAAATAATCCCTATCTTCCGGCTCGTCCTCATCAATTCCAGATGGGAGAAGGATAAAAGGCTTTTCTTTTATATTCCATGCCTTGAGGATACCCTTATAAAAAAGGACCTGTCTCTCATTGGCACACAAAAAGGCATCTGCAATCTTCATCAAAAGATATGTTTTCAAAATGACCTTTCCGTATTTAAAAATTTTCTTCAACCTTCCAAAATTTTTTATATGTTCCTCATACTCAACAACCATCGGCGTATAGAGGTCAATAATTTTCCTGCCATCAAAGGAATAAAGGATTCTCAAAGGAACCCTGTATCCCTGTGTAATTAAGAAATCGTATTTTTTTATCTCCTTCCATTTTAAAGAAGAAAGTCTCATCATTTCAAAACCCTTCGCCTTTATATCCGGTTCGTTTGGTGCGAGAAGAAGGGTTTCAAACTCCTTTGAAAGGTTCTCTGCAAACTTATAATACCTTATTCCGGGTCCAGCCATCCTTGAGGAGACTGGGTGACTGCTTATCAAAACCACCTTCATAGAGGAAAATCCCTCATGTCTTTTATCTTTTCCACCTCCAGGACAGAATTCAAAATTCTTTCAGTTTTTTCCCTTCCGAGAACCTCTGTCTCCTTCTTAAACTTCTGAATGACAAGCTCCTCTGTTTCTGAAAATGGTCTTCCCGATGAACCAAGAGGGTCTTCCTGAAACTCTTCATATACCTTTCCACCTATCTTTGCTACAACCCAGGCTGAGAATGGCATGGGAAAGGAATTCAAATCCGTTTCTGAGAGGTCTTTTATCCTTTTTCTTGAAATTTTCAACAGCTCCTTAAAAGGTATTCTCAAGCCGATATTTTTAAGACCCATAAGTTTTCCATGTTCTCTTCTAAATGACTTTATTAAAAATGGCATATCCTTCAAAGTTATTCCGCTCAGGGAGATGAAATCAACCTTCTCATTCATCCTTTTAACCATGTTTAAAGTGAGTTTCCAGTCATGAATGAGTTCAATTTTCCCCGCAACCTTAAGAATTTCTCCCTTTTTCTCTTTAAGGTTCTTTTCAGAAAGACTTCCTGGAGAAAGCTCACCAGATGAAATAAGGACTGATATTGAAAGGGGGATTGAAAAATTTATATTAACGGGTGTTAAACTTTCTCCCCTCCCCGATTCACTCGCTTTCTCCATAGCCACTGAAAGTATTGTAGCATGAACCTTTATTTTCTCAACATCTTCAGGAAGAATCCTTCTACCCCTTTCCTCCTCAAATCTCTTCTTTATCCTCATCATGCAATCAATTGCAGAGTCAATGTATGCACATCCTGGATATATCTTGTAAGAAAGTGTGTTTGTGGTCCACACCTTTCCCCATCCGCTCAAAACCCCTGGAATTGGTCTGAATGAAAATCTCTTCAGAAAATCGTTTAATGTGTTTCTATTGCCTTTCATACCCGATACAGCAGAAATACCGCAGAAAATTCCTGAAACCGATGGAATTCCCGCTGTAAGAAACTTTCCTTCACCCCCCATAAATCCTGAAAGGATGCAAAAAGGAGGAAGGTAAAGGGAAAGGTAAACTGAATTCTCAATTTCAGACGCTTTACCACCCCTTAAGGTGCAGAAGATAGAAGATGAACCTGCCTGATGGATGTGTGCGAAGGTCTGTCCGTTAAGGGGACCGAGAACCACAGCTGCGCCGAGCCTTCCCTCAAGCTCGTTCCCCATTATAATCCCCTTTAAAAAATCAATTCCGGAGAGACCATATTCCTGAGAAACTGCGAGGGAGGTCCATACTGATGAATGTCCTGTATGCCCCAAAAAAAGATAGTCATCGTAATCGTGGACCATTGAGGAAAAGGAATTTACAAAAATTGAGGAAATAAGGTCGGTTCTTCTTTCAAAGAAAAGGCTTGAGCATTCACCACTTTTTACAGGAAACCTTTCAAGAATTCTTCTTGCCTCAAAAAATCCACTCACACCCGCGGAAATCACGGAAAGGACCTGAAGCTTTGCCTTTTTAATAACCTCCTGGGGAATCTCTTCAATTTTTAAACCTTCAGCCCATTTTGCAAACTCTTCCATCTTTTCCTCCCTTTTTAATAAAAAACAAAAGATATATCATGAGAAATGGCAGAAATCCTCCATTTCCTCCCTCGGAACAGCCGCATCCGTTTTCAATTATATCCGCTTCCACCTCGTTTATTCCTCCATCGGGAGATTCAAGAAGGAGATAAATTTTTCCAGAAATCTCCCCTCCATCCTTTATGTAATGCCTTTCAGCATAACTCATATCCGTCCATATCTTTGAGTTATACCGAAGCTCTACCCTTGAAAGCCCCTTTGTTTTTATAACTATCCCCTCGCCATCCCTCCTCGCAGAAACAAATTGAGGAGGCTTTTTTTCCCTTTCAACTTTTTGAACCATTTCGTATGCTGAAGATATATCAAACTTTCCGCATCCCCACATCTCATTTATTCCCTCTCCTGTGAATTCATCCCTCTTTGCAGAATTGCAGATAATCCCTTCAATCTCTTCCGGTCCAAGGTTTGGGTTCTTTTGAAGGAGAATGGCAATGCCTGCTGTTAAATGGGGTGCCGAAACACTTGTTCCATCAAGGGCATAATGGAGCCCATCTGGCGAAATCATATAAGAAGGAGCTCCCATACCTCTCGGCATGGATGATATTACCCATTGACCTGGCGCAGTTATAAGTGGCTTTATTCCGTTTAAAGGATTTATAGCGGGACCAATTCCTGAAAACGATGACCTTATCCCGACCGTCAAACTTTCCTCATAAACCTTCCCATCATCATACTCCCATGAAACCCTGGAAACATAGGACCCTACAGATAAAACATTTTTTGCAGTGGATGGAACCATAACTGTATAGAGACTATCACCGCTCTTAAAACTCACCTTCTCTGTTTTTCCGCTTATCAGAACATCCCTTACCTCATTTATCCTTTCAAACCTTCCTGTTATAGAATTCATCCATCCGTGAATGAATCCTCCGTCCCTGTCATTTTGAGAGGGGCGTTGGATTATGACGAATGGCTTTGTCCCTTTTGAATTTGAAAATTCAATATAAACATATTTCTTTCCCGACAATGGATAATCTGTGACCGTGGTATCAACAAAGACATCTCCATAATGCAAATTATCCCTTTGAAGATTTGCCTTCAATTCTATCCCGGGTGGTATCCATCCCGTTGATGTGATAACCTCACTGTAACTTTTATCAAGGACACCTATCAAAAACTCAATTTCATCGTCCCTTCCATACCAGACTTCAAGGATTGCACTTCCACCAAGTCCAAAAAATGACGGAATGTCAAGAACTACACCCGATGTAACTGAAACATTGTATCCGATGTGGATTTCCTTATTCCCATCATTTCCAGCAGAGGCGACTACAAGCCTTCCATTTCCGGTCATTGATGTGATGGTCTCTTCAAGGATTGATGTTCCGTCATGGGGACCAACATGCCCGCCGAGGCTCAGATTAACAACAGCAGGCAACCCGTATTTCTCGGCGAGTCCAAATATGTATTTTATCCCGTCTATAACCCTTGCCTCATTATAATCTGTCTTCACAAAAACAAAGACGCAGTCCTTAGCAAGTCCCTTATATATCCCATCCTCACTTATAATTATTCCTGCTACATGGGTCCCGTGAGATGATGGGTCTGAAACCTCACATACTTTCCTGTTTATCTCGTCCGCTGAACACTCATTTCCGTAGTCAAACCCTGATGGATGATTTCCGTCAATGGTCTGGTCCCAGAGAAATGCTATCTTTGTGCTTCCATCTTTATAAAGAAAATCAGGATGGAAAAGGTCAATCCCCGTATCAATCACCCCAACCATTACCCCCTTCCCCTTAAACTTCAGTTCCTCAGGATACTTTTCAAAAAGTTCTGTAAAACCCGATGATTTTGAACTCACATCCAATTGAGGACTCAAAAACCTCGGTAAATAGATAAACCTCACATGCTCATCCCCTGCCAAACTTTCTATCTCCCCCTTCGTCGCACGAAGGTGAAAAACAGGGAACCTTTTAGAAATCCTCTTCCCCTTCACATCCAATTCCATTCCATCAGTAAGAACGAAAAGGTCAATGAGACCGGAACCTGGGGGAGCCATTGAAGGAAACAAAATGGATTTTAAACGAGGGTCTACCTTCTGAGAAAGAAAGATAAAAAACAAAAATGGATAAATTTTAACCATTTCTTATATTATAAAAGAACCACAACCCTTTTCCAGCCCTCCACTACAAAATTTACCAATCAACCTTTTTATAAACGATAGCGAAAAGAAGAAGAGTTTATTTAAGCACTTCCAGGAGCTGGGAAGTAAGTTGCTTCACAAGTTTTAAAAGCTGGTTAAAATCACAATCCCTGCACTCCCCCGAAACCGCATTTTCAACCGCTGCAGAGGGGACATCGTATAGGCTCAAACTCACATAATATATTCCTTCTATAAGGCTCACTTCTCCGGTTATCAGTTTATCTGCCTGGAGCATCCTTCCATACTCAACACTGCACTGCACATCACTGCATTGATTTATGTCAATCTCTTTTTCTTTTAGAATAGCGAAGACATTTTCCTTTGTTAAAACCCTGTATGAAGTATTTACAGCACATACCTCAAGTATTGCCTTCCATAAAAGTTCAACATTTGAAGGAGGCAAGCCTTCAGCCCTTAGAGGAACCGCAGCAATATCCCCTTCCCTTTCCGAGATCTTCTTTGTTCTTGTGGTGGACCTTTTCTTTCCCTCTTCAAATTCTGACAGAACAACATTAATTTCCGAAGGTTCAAGCCTGAACATTGCACCATCTACAGCATCTATTATCATCCCAATCCATCCCCCGATGAGAAGATTTCCAAAAAACCATCCACTCAGTTTTCTTGAAACGATAACACCTTGTGATTTATAACCTTCTTTCTCAATCAAAATGTTAACAGAACGTTCACTTCGGGAAAGTTTTATCTTCGCAGGAGTAGTAGCCACCGGTATTCCATTTACTGAAACTTTCGCTCCCTGCGGAGAAGAATTAACTGATATGTGCTGGTTCGTCCCATGAATAATTGTCGCACATCCCATGAAAAGGAATAAAAGTGAGCATATTATTGTTTCAACTTTTGCCATCGCTTATACCTCCGGTAAATACTTTTTTAGGCATTGGCTGTTAATTCCTTCTAATATGGATTTTGCAACATCATAGCTGGCTGTTTTGATTATTTTAGAATTTTTTGCTTTTTTAGGAATAGACAGGGGTATGAGCCATTCCTCGCTATTTTTGAGTAAATTTTTTAATTCTTTAATTTCAATAATGAGGGCATCACTTGTGTGTGTTGTTTTTAGTTTCATTTCTGGGTCCGCATAACAAATTCCTATGTTGCTAATAAAAAATAAAGTTGGTTCTTCCCAGGTTGCTTTTTCATCACCGAGAATATTAATTAACCGGATGCTTCCACTACCGACAAAATTGCTTTTTAAAGAAAATTTTACTCCATCAAGTTCAATGTCATATCTACGCTCTTTTAACCATTGACATTTAAAATTTAAAGATCTTAAAAAAGCAATAAAAAGGATTTCCAGAGCACCACCGACCACACATCTGTTTTCCCAGTTAGCAGTATCATATTCTTCAATTAGCTTTTGAATTGATTTCTCAAATTCAAAAAGATTGGGTTTATATCTTTCATCTTTTATTTTTTCTTTGATTTTTCTAAATAATTTCCTCGCCCTTTCAAACGAATTTTTACTCATTTTTCCCTATCTTGATAACATTTGAGCATGAATTAATCCTTTTTTATTCAAGTAATAATCCAGAAGGTGTTCAAACACCATTTTCCCGTTCGGGTTTAAATCACCCATAATAAAATCTCTTCCCAACACATAAGAAACTATTCCGATCATTCCACTGCCGCATAAGGGGTCAAAAACCAAATCTCCCTTGTTTGAAAAATGTTCCAATAAACATTGAAGAAGTTTAAATGGGAGCCGAGTCGGATATTTTGGCATATTTACCTTATAATCTCTAATGAATTTTAGGGTTGTTAAGTTAGGTTCCCCTATTAAGCAATGCTCGGTAGAACATCTTTTATGATATGTCCATTCATCACTTTTTGTTACCCAATAGATTTCATAGACATTGTGAGAGGGTTTTTTTCTGCAAACTGGGGCGAAATTATATATCCAGTATAATTTACCCCTCAGTTTTAATTCCTTAAACTGAAGGATTTTGTCATGAATAATGTGGCTATTGTTCCAACCCGAAAAAATTAGTGCCTGCCCACTTTCTTTTAAATTCCTTTTTATGCAATCTAATAGCTGCTGAATTTTCTCACCATATTCAGAAACATTCCATTCCACATAACCATCTACTACATTTTCCACATTCCTATGATAATTTGTCGGTTTCCCATCAAATTCTATTCCAAAAGGTGGATCTGTAATGATTAAATCGGCATTCACATCCGTCCACTCATTCATATCTCTTATGAAATACTTATCTAACAATTTTCTAATCTCTTCTTTCTTATATTCTGAAATGGGAAGTAATGGAGGCTGAAGCGATTCCTTCATTCTTCTGCCTCCCACATTTTCTTTAATTTTTCAGGAAGTTCCTGAGAGAGCCTTCTTCCCACAAAGTTCATCGCATTTCTCGTTGCAGCCTCAAGGGATGACCCTCCTCCCTTTTCATTAATCATTATGGAAAAAACACTTGTCCCCGTTGAAGTGTCCAGCATATCAAACTTTCCGATTGCCCGGGCAAAAACCATATAACCCATCTCCCCTTCATTGGAAATATTTATCTCCTCTACAAATGCGTATGCAAACCCCCTTTCTCTGGCTTTTGTTATCATGGAAGAAAGGGGTTCATTTCTTGAAAACTGCATTTCAAGGCAGTTGAAGTTTTCGGACCCGAATATGTTCACTGCTATAGCCCTCACATTCGGATCCGATATAAAAAGAGCCACGCTTTTCAATTCTGCTTCTAATTTTTTTATCTCCTCATTCAGTTGAAGGGTAATCTGGAGAACCTCCGGTGAATCGTAGAGGGAGAGCCTGCTTTTAGCAGTGTAAAGCCTTGTAAGAGCAGATTTTTTATCGCTTCCATTTTTTACTTCCGAAAGGGTCTGTCTGGCAAAAGAGATCGTGGAATTCATTTTCTTTACTTCTTCCTCAAGAGCCTTTTTCGTAGCAGATTTGCTTATCTCAAGCAAAACCCATACATTGTATCCGTAAGAAACCTTACCCTTTGCCCATCTCTGATACCTCTCCCAGTAAACCTCCCTTACCCTCGCTCCTGATACTTTTCCTTTGCTCTTTCCGGTTATCTCATCGTATATCTCTTTTTCGTAATTCTTCCTTATTCCCTTATACATACCTGCAAATTCAACGCCGAAGAGCCTCTCAATAAATTTTCTTCCGGCGTCCATCCTCGCATCCGTTTCTCCGCCTTCAAGGGTTGGCGAAGATGTCTTCACCCCCACTGAAAAGTAGAATTCGTCATCCTCCTTCGGAGGAGTGGTAATCCAGGATGGTCTTGAGGGAGCGGATCTGTCTATTATTTTTTCTTCTCCCTCAGGATATAAACCTGGTCTTGATGCACATCCGATAAAGAAAATAAGCAGTAAAACCCTTTTTACCATACTGTTGAAACCCTCAAAAATGTTTTCTTCCCGTCCTTCACATTTACATCTCTGATGGTCTTTCTGCCAACCGGATTTCCGTATTGATCTTTCAGAATCAAATAAACTGTGTAGGAACCTTCCGGGAGGATTACCCTTCCAATTCTAAACTGAGCAGGCAATATCTGCCATGACCTCTTATCTGCCTCCTCTGTTGCACTCGCAGCGGCTGCGAAAGCCTTCTTTGCAAGGAAACCTGTAATTTTTCCTGCCATCTTTCCGCCAAATTCCTCCGCCACTTTACCCGCTCCAGCACCACCTGCATAAGCAAGGGTATATTTTATGATTGCCCTTGCAACTGTTCTCGCATAGATTCTTCCGATTTTATCTTCAAGGTCTTTAATTGCAATCTCTTCAACATTTTCCACGAGATGTGTTTCCGCTGACTCACTCCTTCCCTCAATCTCTACGGAAGAACTTTTTATCCTGAACGGTCTTTTTTCAAACTTTGGAAAGGCTATGGATATGTTGGTATCCGCAGCAATTGAGCCTGCAATATTCAGGGCTTTGTTCACATCCGCCTGTTCATCTGTTGAAACCTCTGAAGCCCTCACATAGACGAGCCCATTTCCGTATGCTACCTGGATAGTGTACTCTGTTTTTTTTGGGGCAAGCCCGTTCATATGAATCAAAACAACTTCTCCGTATCCCTTTGGAATCTTTCTTTCCTTTAGTTTTACTCCACTAAAATCCTTTTTGAGTTCTTCTATTTCATCATCAAATCTTAACCTTTTAGCCACCCTTACCACATCTCCGTAAAGTTCAGGAGGGGTTGGAGTATTGTAATTTGCCTCGTATGCTTTATATGAATAAAGGGCGTTTCTGTATGAAATGAATGCATCGTTCAGCTCACCGCTGTTTTCATAAATCATGCCCATTAAATACCTCACAAAGGCATCTTCTGAATATGTAAGTTTTCCTCCGTAGGCATTCTTATATACACTCAGCTTGTGGTCCACCTTTCTTGCCTCAACAAGGGCTTCATCGGGTTGATTTAAGAAAAGGTAATTTAATGCTCTTATGACATTTATTAAAACCCTTTCAAAAACCTCCCCATCGTATGGTCTGGCATAATCGCTTGTGAGAAGCGAAACTGCTTCTTTGCTTATGCTCTTTGTAAATAGCTCATCCACAATGTTTTCTGCCTTTTCAAAGCAGTCATTGCTTTTCTCAAATTCCCCTGCAAGATGTAGCAAAATTCCCAAATCAAGGTAGTAAAGAAGCCTTTCATTCTTGCTGTATGCTTTTTCCTTTTGTTCCTCAACCTTTTGCACAGCGAGCATATAATTTTCAGAAGAAAGGAGATTTGTTATTTCTTCATAATGTGTAAATCTATGCGTGCAGGCTGAAAAAAGAAAAATAAAAAAGATAGCTATTTTTGAGCCTTTCAGTTTCATATATCTTTGGTTATTTCTATGAATCACCAGGAGGTTGATGGTCTCTGGATGACTTTCTTTATCTTCTTCTGCCCAATCCAGACCTTTTCGTTTGTTTCAAGGTTTATAAGTTCAAGTTCTACCTGATAGTATTTAAGCCTCTTTCCCCCAGCCTCATCAAGGATTGTATTTATCTGCCCCTGAAGAATAAAATCCGCTCCATACTCCCTCCCCAGTGCTTTCATTGTTTCAGGAGATGAATACATCTGCTGTTCCATCCTTTCCTGTCTTATCTCCTCCCTCTGCTCCCTTGATGCAACGAATACAACCCTTCCTGAGTTTGTCAGTTCCCTCTCAAGGTCTTTTACAAAGGTCTGGGTATTTATATGTTCATGACTTCTATTTCTAACTGTTCCAACTATAATGCGGGGTTTCTTTTTGTTCTGAGAAATGAATTCATCAAGCCATGGTCTTGAAAGGCAATCCGCAATCATCTCCTGAGAAACAAGCCTTGAATCTGTATCGTTCCAATTTCCTGAGAGGTCTATCATTTCTTCTTCGCTCACTCTCGTAACCTTTGTTCCGGACGCACATCCCATCAGGAGAACCATCGCTACAATCCATATTTTTTTCATAATTGCCTCCCTTTTTATGGTGCCGAAGGGGGGACTTGAACCCCCACGGGTTTGCACCCGCCACCCCCTCAAGATGGTGTGTCTCCCAATTCCACCACTTCGGCACTTACCTTTTAATTACAACAAAAAATTAAAAAAATCAAGTTTTTAGTTTACGCTTTCCTTTTTTAAAACCTTATATTTCCACAAACCCTTGAATTTATTCTCTATATAGAATAAAAGAAAGCATGCTCATTCTCTTTTTCTCTTTAACCATTCCGTGGGTAATTTTCTGGTCAACCGGAGTTCATCTTTCTCCTCTGGCTCAGGCTATTTTCTCCGGGCTCGCAATAGTTGGGGCTGGATACATACTTTCCGAATTCTCTGAGATAGCCCAGATTGATGTTCCAAGAGGGTTTGCCCTTGCTGTTATCGCTCTTATAGCAGTTCTACCCGAATATGTCGTGGATCTCTATTTCGCATGGATGGCTCCAAAAAATCCCCATTATGCCTCTTATGCCTCTGCGAACATGACCGGTGCAAACAGGCTTCTCATAGGGTTTGGATGGGCTCTAATTGTTTTTCTCAACTTCTTCAAAACGAGAGAAAAAAAAGTAGTCCTTCGTGAAGGGTTCAGGTGGGAGATGGGAATTCTTGCTATAGCCACCCTCTACTCCTTTTCCATTCCAATAAGGAAACATCTCTCTTTCGTAGATGCAGCTTTTTTCATTGGGCTCTTTGCTTTCTACACATACAAAACCGCAAAGGGGGATGTGGAAGAAATTGAAACAGACGCACTGCTTTTTCAGTTTATGAAATCAATTTCAAAAATTAAAAGAGGGATTTTAATAATTCTCGGCTTCCTCTACGGAGGGTTTGTCGTTTTTATTTCAGCTAAGCATTTTGCAGAAGGTTTATTGAAGGTAGGAGAGTCTTTAAAAATTGAGAAGTTTATTCTCGTTCAGTGGGTTGCTCCACTTGCTTCGGAAGCCCCTGAGCTAATTGTGGCGATAATTTTTGTGCTGAAAGGAAAAGCAGAAAATTCTCTCGGAATGCTTGTCTCCTCAAAGATAAATCAATGGACCCTTCTGGTTGGTTGTATCCCTCTTGTATATTCAATTTCCGGTTTGACAATCCATCCCCTTGAACTTGACATGAGGCAGAATGAGGAAATTTTCCTTACATCCGCTCAATCACTCTTTGCACTCATTGTCCTCTCAGAACTTGACCTTGACTTGAAGGAGGGCACCCTTTTATTTTTATTGTTCTTTGTTCAGCTCGTTATTCCCAATCCCCATACCAGACTTGTCTTTTCTTTTGTATATGTAGGATTTTCCCTTTTTTTCCTGCTTGTTTCAAAAAAGAAAAGGGAGGGATTTATAAACCTGAGAAAGGGATTTTAGATTTCTTTTGTTGACTCCTCTACCGCTTTTATTATCTTCTCCAGATCCTCATCCGTATGAGCAGTAGAAAGGAAAACGGCTTCAAACTGAGAGGGCGGCAGATAAACCCCTCTTTTCAGAAGTGCATGGAAGAATCGCGAAAAAAGTTTCGTATCCGATGATTTTGCGGATGAAAGGTCTTTTACTTTCTGAGAGGTGAAGAATATGGTAAACATGGAAGCAATCTGATTTACTGTATGAGGAATCCCTTTTTCTTTCAAAATTCTGCTTATTTCTTCACAAAGTTTTCTCGTTTTCTCCTCCAGAGATTTATATGGCATTTCTTTCTTCAGAATTCTTATTGTCTCAAGCCCTGCTGTCATAGCAAGGGGATTTCCGGAAAGTGTCCCTGCTTGATACACTGGTCCGACAGGAGCGACCATCTCCATTATTTCTCTTCTTCCACCGTATGCTCCCACAGGCAATCCTCCCCCTATTATTTTTCCAAGACATGTCAAATCGGGCTTGATATTAAAAAATTCCTGAGCTCCTCCCTCACACACCCTGAAACCGGTTATTACCTCGTCAAAAATGAGAAGGGCACCGTGCTTTTTTGTCTCCTCCCTCAGGGTTTCAAGAAACCCCCTTTCCGGAAGCACAACCCCCATATTCCCTGCAACGGGTTCAACTACTACACACGCAATCTCTTCTCCTTTTTTTGAAAAGAGGTCTTTAACCATTTCAATTGAATTATAAGGAAGGACAAGCGTTAATCCTGCTATCTCTTCTGGAACACCGGGACTGGATGGAACGCCAAATGTAAGTGCCCCGGAACCAGCGCTCACAAGCATTGAATCAGAGTGTCCATGATAGCAACCTTCAAACTTTACGATGATTTTTCTTTTTGTAAATGCTCTTGCAAGTCTTACTGCACTCATCACTGCTTCTGTGCCCGAGTTCACAAACCGAATCATCTCAATAGAGGGAAAGGAATCAATTATTTCTTCAGCCAGCAGAACCTCAAGCTCGGTAGGAGCCCCAAAAGAAGTTCCATTGAGAACAGCCTCCGTAAGTTTCTGGATCACTTCCTTTCTTCCGTGTCCCAAAATCAGCGGACCCCAGGACATAAAAAGGTCTATGTATTCATTCCCATCTTCGTCATAAATTTTGGAGCCGCATGCCCATTTTATAAAAGGCGGAACTCCTCCAACTGCGCCAAACGCCCTTACAGGACTATTTACACCACCGGGAATTACTTTTTTTGCTCTTTCAAAGATTGAAACGCTTTTCATATCACACCTCGCTCTGATGCCTTTAGATTTACTCATCTAAAAAATTTTTTCAAATAAATGTGAAATTTAATTTCTCCGCAGTTTATAAGGGGTTAATTGTAGAATTTAAAAAAGTACTTGACAAATAAAAAAAAACTTCTTAAAATTTTATCAAAATGTGGCTGCGGAATAAAAATGGGGGAATAAATGTGGCCTTTTAGAAGCAACAAAGCATTTGGGCTTGACATTGGCACCTATTCAATAAAATTTGTAGAGCTATCTGAAACCTCAAAAGGGTATAAGCTGGAAAATATTGGGATTGTAAGAACACCTCCTGAGTCAATTGTTGACGGAGAGATTATAAACACACCAGCTGTGAGCGAAGCGATAAGGTCTCTCTTAAGAGAAAAGAGGGTGAGAACCAGAAATGTCATTATAGGAATTGGAGGTCATGCTAGCGTCATGCAGAAGAAGGTGAAGGTTCCCATTATGAGCAAGGAGGAGCTTGAGAATCAAATAAAATGGGAAGCAGAACAGCATCTTCCTTCGGGACTTACCATAGATGAAGTTTATATGGATTTTGTCATTCTTGATACCCTTCCCGAGGAAGGGCAGATGGAAGTCGCACTCCTTTTTGCCAAGAAAGAACTTGTGAACTCCTATGTAGCCCTTATAAAAGAACTTGGATATGAACCAGTTGTTGTAGATTACAATGCCTTTGCTTTACAGAACTGCTTCAGACTGAATTATTCCGCTTCTGAGGACGAAACTGTGGCTCTTCTTGATATAGGTGCTTCAATGTATATGCTGAACATAATAAAGGGGGATAAAAGCCTGCATGTAAGGGATGTGCCGAGAAATGCGGGAAATCAAATTACCGAAGAGCTTCAGAAAGGTTTGGGTCTTGATTACGAAAATGCCGATGAAATGAAAAGGAATTTCGGAAAAGAAGGAGTGGAAATCTCCGCAGAAGCGGAAAAAATAATAAAGAATGCTACCGCTGCCATTGTGGACAACATCGTTAAAGACCTCAAAAGAGCTTTAGGAACCCTTCCCGAAGACAGTCATTTTTCAAAAATCTATATCTCGGGCGGAACGCCTCTTCTGGGAGAGTTTGTGAGTATGCTAAAAAGCGCAATAGAAATGGAGGTGGAATACATTAACCCCTTTAAGCAGATATCAATCCCTTCCAAAATTGACACCAAATTGATAGAAGAAATGCCAGGGGTATTCTCTGTGGCGGTAGGATTGGCAATGAGGAAACCTTATGAATAAAAAGCAGGGGTGATAAATGATAAGGATTAATTTTCTCCCCGTAAAAGAAAGGAGAAAAGAAGAAGAAATAAGGGTATGGTTATTTCTAAGCGGATTCCTCGTGGTAATAGAAATAATTGCACTATCCCTGGTCTATTTTCACTTTAAGGGAAAGGTTAAAGAACTGGTGGCCAAAGAGAACAAAATAAAAATGGAAAAAGCAGAAATTGATACGAAAATAAAAGGAGTTGAGGATTTCAAAACCAAAAAGGAAGAGGTGGAACGAAAACTCAACATAATAGAAGCCCTGGCTCAGGGAAGGGAGCTGGATGTAATTCTCCTTGATGAACTGTCAAAAAGCATTCCCTATAATCCGGAGTCAAGAATAAAGAAGAGAATTCAACTTAAGTCCTTTTCAAAAAAAGGGACGCTTATTTCAATTAAAGGAATTTCCATGGATCAGGAAAGCATTGCTTTTTTCATAGGAAATCTGGAAAAATCGCCTTATTATAAAAATGTAACCCTCAGAGGAGTAACTGCTAAGAAGGAAAAGGGAATTTCCTATTTTGAATTTGACCTCAATGCCACCGTAGAAGAAACCCAAAAAGTAAAGGCGGGAGGGTAATATGGCTCCAAAATTTGAGCTCGGGATAAGTAAGGAATCAATTAAAAAGCTAACTCCCCTGCAGAGGTGGTTAATTACAGGTTTTCTTCTTTTGATTATTATAATTCTGGCAATTTTCCTCCTGTACCTTCCTGTGAATAAGGAAATCTCAACAAGGAAAAAGAATATAGAAAAGCTGGAGTCTGACCTTCAGACTGCAAAGAACACCCTCTTAAATCTGGAAAAAATAAAGGAAGAATATGAAAAGTTAGAAAAAAAACTTGCAGAATACATTAAGCAACTTCCTTCTGAGGCTGAAGTTGAAAAAGTAATGTTGAATGTGGGTAGCATTGGAAAAGAGGTAAATGTAGAGTTTTTGAAATTCATCCCCAAAGAAGACGTTCCTGGAACCGGTGGGCTTTATTCAATTGTGCCAATTGAAACAGAAATAAGCGGAAAATTTCACAATATTGCCCTGTTTCTGGATAGGGTGGCAAAGATGGAAAGAATTGTGAAGCCTGTGGATTTTTCCATCACACCCGTTGAAGACAAAACAGGAAATGTGATTTTGAACACAAAGCTTCTGCTTGAGACTTATAAATATACGCCATCTTCAGGTAAAATTGAACAAAAGGGAGTGAAAAAATGAAAAGGTTGATTTTTGCACTATTAATTGCCTGTGCGGGTATTTCCTGTAAGGGCAAAAAAGCACCCTCTCCAGCCCCACAAACCAAAACCGCCCCGCAACCCAAGGTCACTACGGAAGTTAAAAGCGAAGAGGTTGCTGAGGTTCGTCCAGTTTACCGATATGAACCGTTCGGAAAGACAGACCCCTTTGAACCAATATTCAGAGGTGTAAAGGAAGGAGGTTCTGAACTCAAAACCCCACTTGAGGAATACAATGTTTCGCAATTTGAAGTTGTGGGAATTATATGGGATGTAAAAGACCCGAAAGCAATAATCAAGGATCCGAAGGGGGAAACTTATATTGTAGGGAAGGGAACGAGGATCGGAAGGAATAATGGCAAGATCACAAAAATCACCGAAAGAAAGATATACATTATTGAAGAGTATGAAGACATCTATGGACAGATAACCACCGGAGAAGTGGTTCTTGAAATGAAAGAATAAATTTTAATAAGGAGGTAAAAAGATGGGAAGATTGAAAATCGCTTTTATTGCCCTCATGATAATTGGAGGGGTTTCCTGTGCAACCGCTCCTGTGCAGAAAAAAATTCCAGCGAAGCAAAATGTCCTTAAAAAGGTGAAAGTCCAGGTGTATAAAAACGGAGCAAAGGTTCAGATCTCCGGAACCCAACCTACCAATTACACTGCCTTCCGATTGATTGAACCATGGAGAGTAGTCCTTGACCTGCCAAATACCAGTGTCCGATATATTAAACCGGAGATAAATGTAGCGAGTGGAATTATAAAATCCTTAAAAATTCAGAAGGTAGGGAAGTCGGGCAGGATTGAGATTTTTACAAATCTTCCCCCTTCCTTTGAAGTAAAAAGAGAAGGAAACGATATAAAGATGCTCATAGTGGAAAAGAAACTAAAAAAGAAACTGGCACAGGCTGAAGAAGAAATAGTTGAAGAACTGGAAGAAGAAGTGCCCGCAGAAGAAGAAATTGAAAAAGAAGAACCTGAAAAGGAAGTGGTAGAAGAAGCACCTGAAGAAGCTGTGGAAGAAGCAGAAGAAATGCCGGAAGAGGTGACTGAGGAAGTTACAAAACCTGTGGAAGTGCCACCAGCTCCGGAAATTACAGAAAAAGCACCCCCTCCAGCAGTTCCGCCCGCTCCCGAAGTGGCAAAACCAGAAGAAATTCCTGAAGCAGTTCCACCTCCTGTTCTTGAAAGGGCATCAAAAATAATTGACATAAAATCTACTATAGCTGGAGATAAAACCATTATAGAATTCATCGGAAATGGTCCAATTGGCGATTATACTGCCTTCAAACTCCAAAATCCTCCGAGACTCGTCGTAGACATTATGGATGTTGGAAATCTCTATCCGAGCACAACCCTTGATGTAGAGTCACCACTTGTCTCAAAGGTAAGACTCGGTCAACATCCGGATAAAGTAAGATTTGTTCTTGATGTCCCTACCCCGGATGTTCCACCCTATGAAATTGAAAAGAAAGAAAATAAGCTGGTGGTCACATTAAGTCCTCTCATTGTACCGCCTGTTGTGGCGGAAGTAAAAAGAATTGAAGAAAAACCTCCCGAGGTTGCACCACCTCCGCCTCCCGCTCCACCTCCTCCCCCTCCACCTCCTCCAGCTGTTACTCCTCCAAAGGCTGAAGAAGAAGTGGCTCCCGCGGTGGGGGTTGAAGCAGAAACAATAGCCAGGAAAAAATACACGGGAATGAGGATCTCCCTTGAATTCAAAGAAGCTGACATAAGGGATGTGTTCAGATTAATAGCAGAGGTAAGCAAGCTCAACATAATTGTAACAGATGATGTGAAAGGGACTGTAACTGTGAGAATGAAAAATGTCCCCTGGGATCAGGCACTTGATGTTATTCTTAATACAAATAACCTCGGCATGGTGCGGGTAGGAAATGTCGTAAGAATTTCCCCCCTTGAGAGACTGAGAAAAGAGGAAAAAGAAAAGCTTGAGTTTATAGAAGAAACCAAGAAAAAGGAACCCCTTATTACAAGGCTTATACCTGTAAATTACGCCTCCGCCAGCGAGATCAGCAATCAGATTAAACCCCTTCTTACGGAAAGGGGAACCATTCAGGTTGATACGAGGACAAACACCATAATTGTGAAAGATGTAAAGAAAACAGTGGAAGAAGCAGAAAAGCTCGTGAGAACACTTGACCTTCAAACCCCACAGGTCCTTATAGAAGCAAGAATTGTGGAAGCAAATACGAACTTCACCAAGGAATTGGGCGTGCAGTGGGGAGGAAGGTTTTCAGCATCTCCTCAATACGGGACTCCCACGGGTTTATATTTTCCCAACACCATAGGAATAACTGGCTTCACAGATCTCACAGGAAGACCTACCAGAGAAGTGGGAAGCGCTGAAGTCCCTAATTTTGTGGTCAATCTTCCAGCAAGCGTAGGAATCGGGACAGGTGGCGGAATAGGATTTACCTTCGGGAGCTTAAATAACTCTGCTATTCTGGACCTCAGATTGAGTGCAATGGAAGCGGTAGGGGAAGGAAAAGTGATCTCAAGCCCGAGAGTGGTTACTCTTGACAATAGAGAAGCTGAAATAAAACAGGGAATTTCCATACCATTTGAAACTGTTTCCCAGGCAGGGACACAAACCCAGTTTGTGGACGCCACCTTATCTCTGAAGGTTACACCTCATGTCACTGCAGATAGAACTGTTATCATGAAAATAAAGGCGGAAAAGAATGCTCCAAATACTGCTATCCGTAGCGCCGGGGGAGTTCCAAGTATAGACAAAAAAGAAGCTACCACAGAGATACTTGTAAGAGATGGAGAAACTGCGGTTATAGGCGGAATTTATACAATTACCAAGTCAAAAACAATAGCCGGTGTTCCGTGGTTTTCAAGAATTCCTGTTATCGGATGGTTTTTCAGGAAGACCACATATATTGATGAAACAAAGGAACTGGTGGTGTTCATCACTCCAAGGGTAATAATTCGTGAGTAGGATAAGGCTTCTCACCGCGGGTGAATCTCATGGAAAATCCATTGTAGGAATTATTGAAAATTTTCCGAGGGGCGTAAAAGTATCCTATGATTTTATAATGAGAGAACTCTCTTTGCGAAGAGGAGGATATGGAAGGAGCGAACGGATGAAAAAAGAAAAGGACGAAGTGGAATTCCTGTCTGGCATCAGAGGTGGAGAAACAACTGGCGCCCCTATATCCTTCATAGTGCGAAACTCAGAATGGGAAAACTGGAAGGAGTTTCTCATCCCCTTCGGGAAAGTGAGAGAGGGAAAGGAAATCACCTCTCCCCGTCCCGGCCATGCGGATTTTGCAGGTGCCATGAAATTTCTCACAAAAGACATAAGAGATGTTCTTGAAAGAGCATCAGCAAGAACCACTGTAGCAAGAGTTGTGGCTGGTGCACTGGCGAAGCTTTTTCTGTTGAACTTCGGAATTGAATGCCATTTCCATGTAGTCTCTTTAGGAAAAATTATTGCTTCCACTAAATACCCCGAAAAAATGACATACGAAGAGTTAATTAAAACACTCAGCTCAACCTTCTTCTACTGCCTTGACAAAGAGGCTGAAGAAAAAATGAAGAAAGAAGTGGATAAAGCAAGAGAAGAGGGATACTCTCTCGGAGGAGTATTTGAAGTAAGGGTGAAAAATGTCCCTCCCGGTCTCGGAAGCTTTACAGAATGGGATAGAAGAATGGATGCAAGGATTGGTATGGCTCTCATGAGCATTCCTTCTGTTAAAGGAGTTGAAATTGGAAATGCCATAATGGGAAGCAGGTTAAAAGGTTTCGAATTTCACGACCCCATATTTTTCAAGAACATCAGGAAAAAGGTGTCAAATCCCACCTCCTATTCCCAGGTAAAAAGATTTTACAGAAAAACAAATAATGCAGGAGGAATAGAAGGAGGGATTACAAATGGAGAGGATATTATTGTAAGGGGATACATGAAACCTATCCCCACCATGAGGAATCCCTTACAAAGTGTGGACCTCAATACAAAAAGACCATCTTTTGCCCATTTTGAAAGAGCTGATGTAACTGTAGTTCCTGCAGGAGCGGTTATAGGAAGTGCCTGTGTAGCCTACGAGATTTGCAATGCCTTCTTAGAAAAATTCGGCGGTGATACAATTGACGAGGTAAAAAATGCATACAAAAACTATCTCAGGGCTATTGAAAAATTTTAAAAGGAGGAGAAAGATGAAGAAAATTTTCTACTTGTTTGCAGGTCTTTTTTTTCTTTTTGGCTGTTCAGACAACCCACCTTCTACAGCGGTGATAGTGATGCCCGCTGATGTGACAGTTAAATCAAGTGCTGATGTTTCGTTTCTGATTACCGCAATAGTTAGGGACAGGGAAGATGAGGATATAAGGTATAACGATATGAAGGTTCTGTTTTTGTGTATGAAATGCGAGTTTGTGAATGAAGAAAATCCCACACAGGTAGAAAAAAGGACTGACTCAATGGGAGTGGCAAAAGTATGGGTAAAGGTAAAAGTTGGGGATGAAGCGGTAGTATCTGGAACTCTTGAGAATGGCTCACGGGCTAGCACAAAATTATCAGTAAGCGCTCCATAAAAAATGCCAAAAATTCTCATAGTAGATGATGTAAAAGCATTTCTTGACCTGGAAGTCTCTTTTTTGAAAAGGGCTGAGTGCGAAATTATCTCTGCGATGGACGGACTTGAAGCCCTCAAGCAGGCAAAGAGAGAAAAACCTGACCTCATTTTTCTTGACATAGAGATGCCAAAGATGACAGGAATTGAAGTTTTAAGAATAATAAGAAATGACCCGGAATTGAAAAATACGCCCGTAGTTATAGTGACAGCTCTTGAAAACAAGGAAGAGGAAGCGCTGAAAGCAGGAGCTACTGAATTTCTGAAAAAACCTGTATATGAAAAGGACATCCTGTATATGGTGAAAAAATATGTGGGCATCCCCGAAAGGAGGGAGGAAAGAATAGCGGTTTCTCTTCCGGTAAGGGTCAAAACAGAAAAAAAGGTGATAGATGGATTTACAAGGGACCTCTCCCTTGTAGGGGCTTTCGTTATAATAAGGGAATCTATTCCTCTCGGCACCGAGGTTGAGTTAGAAATGGAAATTCCTTCAGAAGTAAAAGAGACGAGAATGGAAAAAATAAAGATAACCGGAGAGGTTGTTCGGGAAGAAAAAGAAGAAATCAAGGGGCAGGTAATAAAAGGGGTAGGAATTGCATTCAAAAGGATATCCGGGCTTGGCAAGAAGATTCTCGCTGAATTCATCAAGAAAAAACTTTCCTGAGAAAAAAATCCTTTTTGTATTTGGAACGGATACAGGGGTTGGCAAAACAAAAATCTGTGAAATCATAGTAAAGGGATTTAAAGAGCTGGGAATAAATGCTATACCCTTTAAACCAGTTGAAACGGGGCATTCAAGGGTTGAAAAGACCTCTGACGCCTATAAGCTCTCGCAGGCATGCCCTAATTTATCACCCCAGGAAACATCCTACCTTCTCTTCAAAAAACCAGTAGCACCGGTCCTGGCTGCTGAACTTGAGGGAAGAAAGATAAAAATGGAAGAAATTATCTCTGTGATAAAAGAGAGGACAGAAAAAGGAGAAATTCTCATTGTAGAGGGAGCGGGAGGAATTTTTTCTCCTATTTCCCGCAGATTTGATTGGCTTGACATAGTTAAGGCATTAAGGGGTGAAGTGGTTATAGTGATTGGAAATAAATTGGGAGCAATAAATCACGCAATTCTTTCGGAAAAAGCAGTGATTCAAAGAAAGGTCAAACTTACCGGCTGGATTCTTAATAACCTTTCAAAAAAGAAAGAACTCGCCCAGAAGACAAATTTGTTTCTGCTTAAAAAATTTATGGAAAGCCCGTTTATATGCGAGGTTCCATTTCTTAAAGGAGAACCCTCTAAAACCTTTTGCAAGAAGGTAGTTGAGAAATTGATAACTTTTTTTTAAAAACTTGGTTCTCCAGAAGGTTTTGAATTTTCTTGAATTTTTCAAACCCCCATGTATAAAATTTAAAAAAGAGGTGAGAAATGGCAAAGGTTGGCATAAATGGATTTGGAAGAATTGGAAGGTGTGTAACAAGAATAATTCTAAAAGAAAAACTTGACATTGAAATAGCTGCTGTAAACGATGTAACGGATGCCAGAACACTTGCCTTCCTGTTTAAATACGATTCGGTTCATAGAACTTACGATGGAGAGGTGAAATGGGACAACACTTCAATAACGGTGGACGGAAAGAGAATAAAGGTGTTCTCAGAAAAGGACCCTGCGGGTATCCCCTGGAAAGACGAAGGAGTTGATGTGGTTCTTGAATGTTCCGGAAAGTTCACGGACAGAGAATCCGCTCTTAAACATATAAAGGGGGGAGCAAAGAAGGTAATAATTTCAGCCCCAGCAAAGGACCCCGACATTACTATATGTATGGGGGTTAACCATTCCTCTTACAATCCCTCATCCCATCATATAATCTCAAATGCCTCCTGCACAACAAATTGCCTTGCCCCTGTAGCAAAAGTGCTTCATGAAAACCTCAGGATAAAAAGAGGATTGATGACAACAGTTCATGCTTATACAAATGACCAGAGAATTCTTGACCAGCCACACAAAGACTTAAGGAGGGCGAGGGCAGCCGGAATTTCAATAATTCCCACCACAACTGGTGCTGCAAAAGCGGTAGGACTTGTTCTTCCTGAACTCAATGGAAAGCTTGATGGAATGGCATTAAGGGTTCCCACTGCGAATGTATCTGTCATAGATTTTGTATGTGAAGTGGAAAAGAAAACTACTGAAGAAGAGGTCAACAAATTGTTTGAAAACGCGCAAAATGATTCCCTGAAGGGGATTCTAAAAATCACTTACGAACCCCTTGTATCCATTGACTTTCTGGGCGATTCCCACTCATCCATCGTGGATGGACTTTCCACAAGAGTTATGGATGGAAATTTTGTGAAGGTCGTCGCCTGGTATGACAACGAATGGGGCTTTTCCCATAGAATGGTTGACCTTCTGAAAATGGTCCTGGAGAGGTTGTAATGGATACGGGAATAAAATACATAGAAGAATTTCAAGGGCTTTTGAAGAAAAAAAGAATTCTTATGAGAGTGGATTTCAATGTGCCGCTGGACGAATACAGAAACATTGTTGATGATGTGAGGATAAGGAGTGTCCTTCCAACAATAAATTTTTGCCTTGACGAGGGGGCATCTGTAATTTTGATGTCTCATATGGGAAGACCGAAGGGAAAAGTTGACCCCTCTCTTTCCCTCCTTCCTGTGGTAAAAAGGCTTGAAAGATATCTCAATAAAAAGGTAGAGTTTATTCCTTACGAAGTAATCGGGGAAGAGGTAAAGAAGAGAGCATCTTCTATGGAACCAGGCGAAGTAATGCTCCTTGACAATCTCAGATTTCATCCCGGGGAAGAAAAAAATGATGAAAGTTTCGCAAGAGAACTTGCATCGCTGGGCGAAATTTATGTTAACGATGCGTTCTCCGTTTCACACAGAGCCCATGCCTCTGTAGTAGGTGTTACTAAGTTTGTAAAAGAATGCTGTGCAGGTTTCCTCATGAAAAAAGAGCTGAACTATTTCAAACAGGCACTTGAAAATCCACAAAGACCTTTCGCAGCCCTCCTGGGCGGGGCTAAAGTTGCAGGAAAAATAGAAGCAATCAAAAACCTTTTGAAAAAAGTGGACAAATTGCTCATAGGAGGTGGCATGGCGTTCACGTTCCTCAAAGCCTGGGGTTATTCAGTGGGTGCCTCTCTCGTGGAAGAAGGGTATACTGATATTGCCCTTGAAATAATAGAAAACTCAAAAAGAAATGGGATAAAGCTTTATCTCCCTGTTGATTGTGTGATCACAAATAAATTTGATTTTCAAGCAAAAAAACTTCCCAAAGATGCTGAAGTGAAAATAGTTCCCATAAAGGAGATACCGGATGGATGGTTCGCTCTTGATATTGGACCCGCAACCATAATGCTCTTCAAGGAAGCACTTTCTGACGCCAAAACCATTATATGGAATGGTCCAATGGGAGTTTTTGAGGCGGAACCTTTCAGCAGAGGAACTTATGCAATGGTGACAGCGCTTTCGTCGAGTTATGCCCTTACAATAGTAGGTGGAGGAGACACAGATGTCGCAATTCACAAAGCTGGAGCAACCGCAAATATTTCCTACATATCCACAGGCGGAGGAGCGTTTATAGAGCTTCTTGAAGGAAAGGTTTTACCTGGCATAAAAGCCCTTCAGGAATTCAAAAGAGATTGAAAAAAAAGCCCTTCATAGTTGGAAACTGGAAGATGCATCTGGGTCCGCAGGAATCTGCTGCATTTATGGAGGTTTTCATAGAGAAATGCAAAGGACTTTATGAATTCGTTGACATCGGAGTAGCACCTCCCTTCATTTCAATCCCTGCAGTAAGAGAGGTCATAAGAAAAAAAGATATTCCCATTCACCTATGTGCCCAGAATGCTCACTGGGAAGACAGAGGTGCCTTTACGGGAGAAGTATCGCCAGCTATGCTGAGAGAAGCGGGTGTAGAATATGTCATCATAGGACATTCGGAAAGAAGAGAGTATTTTTTTGAAAGCGATGAAATAATTAACAGAAAACTGAATGCCCTGAAGAAAAACGGACTTAAAGGAATTTTGTGCGTGGGGGAGAAACTTGAAGAAAGGGAGGCGGGCAAAACAATGCAAATAATAAAGAGGCAAATTGAAAAGGGATTGGAAGGAGTAGAAGTGGAAGGGATAGTGATTGCATACGAACCTGTTTGGGCTATCGGAACAGGAAGGACCGCATCACCTGAAATTGCTCAGGAGGTTCATGAATTCATAAAAGATTTAATAAAAAGCAAGTGGGACAAAGAAATTCCTGTAATTTATGGAGGGAGTGTAAAACCTGAAAACATAAAATCTCTTATTTCAATGAAAGATATAGATGGAGCCCTTGTAGGTGGTGCAAGCATAAACCCTCACACCTTTTTTGAAATTATAAAAAATTGTCTTTAAACAAAAACAATGTACTGTACATAGAGATCATTACCACTTTGTGAGTGTTTGTGAGGGGCTTCGCCCCTCACGCTCCCCATTTTTATTTTTTTATCTTTTTTGGCGAAAGGGATA
>Ga0272445_1000291_pt1 | contig 49095 bp, 49 predicted proteins | sample YNPCB0031_FD_194404 | JGI IMG/M metagenome (GOLD analysis project Ga0272445, IMG submission 194404) | Hot spring sediment microbial communities from Yellowstone National Park, WY, United States - YNP-CB-003-1 | ecosystem: Environmental > Aquatic > Thermal springs > Hot (42-90C) > Sediment... | reverse complement strand
TTTAGAAATGATTCAGATGTTAGAGTTGAAGAAATCTCTAAAGCATTAAAAGAAAAGAATATCGATAGGGTTGTAAAGAAGATACTAGGGATATTACTTGAAAATAAATCTCTATCTACAGAAGATATTATTGAAAATCTAATAACATTTAACAAAGTACTTAAACAAAGGTTAAAATCTTTATAATAAAGTTGTAGCAACCTCTAATAACTAGTCATCATGATTCATATTAATTAATAGTGATATCATCTCTTCGGAACATTATTGAGATTATGTTTAGAATTTAAGTAGTTGTAAACATTTATCTTTAAAGTAATTTGTAAAATTTTGACTAATATTTGATAGTTTGATTAGCATAACACATTATTATGGGTGTATGTAATAAATTTTGGAGAATATTCAAAATGCAAAAATGGGTCAAAGAAGTATGGATTTAATAAGCCTTATAGGTAATACACCTATAATTGAGCTGAAGAAAGTTAGACCTTATAATAATTGTAGGCTTTTCGTGAAGCTTGAGTATTTTAATCCTACAAGTAGTCATAAAGATAGAATTGCATTATACATGATAAGAGATGCTATAGAGAGGTATGGTCTAAAAGAAGGGGATATCGTTGCAGAAGCTTCAAGTGGTAATACAGCTATATCTGTTACCTTTGTTGCTAAGAGATTCAATTTAAAACCTTTAATAGTTGTACCAAGAAATACTTCTAAGAACAAAATTCTATTACTGAAGTTAATGGGTGCAGAGGTTATTGAAGGAGATGAGGATCCATTATCCTCCAACTATTATATTAAAGTTGCTGAAAAGTTGGCCAAGGAGAGAGGAGGAGTATTTCTGAATCAATACGCAAATCCTGCAAACGCTAGAGCACATTATGAAACAACAGCTGTTGAGATATGGAACCAGCTCAAAGGATATATAGACGTATTTGTTATGGGTGTAGGCACAGGGGGAACTATTACTGGTGTAGGTAAGTACCTTAAAGAAAGGAAGAAAGATGTAATTATAGTTGCTGTAACTCCAAAAGGATCTAAACTCGCAGGAGGTACGGGTGGAGATAGGATAGAAGGTCTTCTACATAAAGACATTGCTCCGTTGCTCGATAAAAATATAGTTGATAAAATTATTGAAGTTTCATATCCTGAAGCTGTCGATATGTGTCGTAGATTAGTTTTAGAGGAAGGGATTTTAGGTGGAATATCGTCGGGTGCTAATGTTGTAGGTGCTATGAAGATATCTAAAGAAATAAAACCAGGGTCAAATATAGTAACTCTTATAGTCGATTCGATATTTAGATATATCGATTTAATTGCATAGATCTAGACATGTACAATATTGTTCTCAACATTATCTAATTCGTCTAGAGATAGCTTAAGACATGATGCAATGGTATTTCCATAGTATCCCTTCATACTAAATAATGTTATAACTTTACCTTTATGACTAAGTTTATAACCCTCTACTGGTTCATGCCCTCTGATGATCAGTTTAATGTTTAACTTTTCTAGCGTTTTTAATGTTATAGGCAATCCCCACAACTTACCTGCACCTCTATAACTAAGACTATATTCTATAGATTCGTCCTCTATAGGATCGCTCCAAAGGATATCCTCTATAGCTTCAAGATCCTCTTCTAGAGTTAGTATATCATCGATATTGTTATACTTAATTATACGTATTATGGGTGGACCTCCATGCACAGCTAAGATTTTACTTGGTATATATAGAGCTAGAGGCATTAAATCGAATGTTTCTCTACTAAGTTCATACAGATCTAAACCTTCATCTCTACCAAACTTATAAACAAGGTGGTTAGGATAGTCATGGGGGTAAGGTTCAAGGTTTTTATAAGGTTCATGGTTCCCTCTAAGAGTTATGATATTGCTTGGATAAGCATTCTTGAGCATAGCTATGAAGGCTATTGTCTCTATCTGTTGATATCCTCTATCAATGTAGTCTCCTAGGAAAACGATATACCACTGGTTATTGATAAGATCTTCAATGTTAATCTTCTTTAAAAGTGCGTATAATGTTTCTATATCTCCGTGTATATCCCCGAAGAAAACAGCTTTATTAATATTCTTTGCGATTATAATGATACGTTTATTTCTTAAAACATGGTCAAACTCTAATCTATTCTTGAACTCTTTTAATACATTACGAAATTCATCAGCATTGAATCCTATCTCTAGAGCTTTTCTGTAGAGCATGTCTATGTTCATAGTAGCACCAACTTTAAGTAGATTCTACATAATGTTTAGCAATCAATAAAGCTATAAGTATTTTGGTATCAACAACATCGCCAGCCAAAACATCTTTCAATGTTTTATCTATATTCACTCTATAACCTCGATAAGCTCTCCTTTCTCAGGAGATGTATCTATATGTAAAAGATCTTTAACTATATAAATATGTATAACTCCATCACTATACCCAGGGAAGGGTATACAAACATAGTTTTCCTTATACACCTAGGGATATACTCTACCTCTTCTCTAAATTCTCTAACATAGTTTCCTTGATTACTTTCCAAGTCTCAACTCTACCAGCAGAATCTCCAATGTACATTTACCCACAAGTACTCTGAATTTCTTAATTATAATGATAATTTTCTTATCTTTAAATGAAGTAATAGCTACACTCTGTTCAAACTTAACGGTGTCTTTAATTATCATATCATCTCTATATCCATAAATACTCTGGAGGAGTTCAACTTGCTTACTTCATATATAGAGTTTTCTCCTCCAAAACTCTGCGAAACTATATAAAATTCTTCAATTCAAATATATAGAGAAAACTAACTTGAAAATAGTAAGTAGATAAACATGAGATGAGGAACATTTCTCTCATTAATCATTGATGTACATAATAGTTTATAATGTTTTTACATGTTTAAACGTTTGTCTAGAAATAATCGCCTCGGGATAAACTTATGTCAGCAAAAAATCCAGGAATCGATATAAAATGGCCTAGTTATGCATGGCTAAACGGCTCTATAGTTAGATGGGACGATGCAAAAATCCATGTATTTGTTCATGGATTGCACTACGGTACGGGTGTTTTTGAAGGTATTAGAGGATACTATGATTCGGGTATCATGAAGATATTTAGGTTAGAGGATCATCTTAAAAGACTGTATAGATCTGCAAAAACAATACTTATGGATATTCCTTATAAAATAGAAGAACTTGTTGAAGCAACTAAGCATGTTATCAAGTTTAACAAGTTTAAGTCGGATATATACATAAGACCTATAGCATTTAGAGGTCTCGGAAGTTTCGGTCTTAGAGCTACAAACCCTGTAGATGTTGCAATAATAGCAGTTGAGTTCGGTAAATACCTAAGCCCTAAAGGAATTAGATGCAAGATATCATCATGGAGGAAACCTTCACCTGACTCGATACCTGTATGGGCGAAGGTTACAGGTATGTATCTACTATACCATTTAGCAGCTATGGAAGCTCATTTAAGTGGTTATGATGAAGCGATTCTACTCGATAGCGAAGGGTATGTAGCTGAAGGTGCTGGAGAAAATATATTCATAGTTAAAAACAATGAACTAATAACACCACCAGTATATGATGCTATTCTAGAGGGAATTACGAGAGATACTGTCATCAAATTAGCTAGAGAAGAATTAGGGTTGAAGGTAATAGAGCGTAGGATTAGAAGAGAAGAGTTATATACATGTGATGAAGTTTTCTTTACAGGTACAGCTGCAGAGGTAACACCGATAGTAGAAATAGAAGGTAGGATCATAGGAAATGGAGCTATTGGTGAAATCACAAAGAATATTATGGATCTATATAGAGAAGTTGTTCTAGGTAGAATTGAGAAATATAGAAACTGGGTTACAGAGGTAGCGATAGAATAGCAATATTAAAATACCATCTAACAAACTTCATTGTATGTTAGTTTCCCATGTAAATAGATTTTAAATGTATAAACCTTTTATTACTATGTTTATTTAAAGAAAAATTTTTAAACCATCCCATTAATAGAGTTCAGAAAGGTGGTTTTAATTGTTCGGGTGGTAGGAATTGTACAGATAAACAATTCAAATCAAAACTTGATCTTAGTAAAACCTGTAGAAGATCAACATACGGTATACCGAGATAAGCAATACAATAGATCGTGTGAAAATAGTACATGCATCTTATACATCTACATCTTCTAACGGTGGTTATATATGAAGGTGAATATATGGAACTCTAGTTTAGAGTGTTTGTCTAGAGAAGAGTTAGAGAATATACAACTAAAAAAATTAAAAGAAATTGTATACAAATTATATAATAACACAAAATACTATAGACAAAAAATGAAAGAAAAAAACATAAAACCAGAAGACATAAAAACATTAGAAGACATCAAAAAACTACCATACACAACAAAAGAAGACTTGAGAGAGTTGTATCCATATGGTATGTCTACAGTACCTATCGATTCTCTAGCTGAAGTTCGTGCAAGTAGTGGAACAACAGGAAAACCAACGGTATCGCTTTACACTCTTAAGGATATTGAAAATTGGAGCGAGGTAATGGCTAGAAGTCTTATAGCAACAGGTATTGTAAAAGGCGATATACTTGCAATAGCTTATAACTACCATATGTTTACAGGAGGATTTGGGTTTCATTATGGTGCTCTAAAAGCTGGGGTTATAGCAATCCCTATAGGTGTTGGATTTACGCAGAGAACTGTAACGCTTATCAAAGATTTAGATGTTACAGCGTTAACATCTGTACCTAACTATGCTATTAGGCTTGCTGAAGTTGCTTATGAAATGGGTATAGACCCTGCTAAAGATACTAAAGTTAGGAAAGGAGTTTTCGGAGCAGCCCCTTGGAGTGAGGAGATGAGGAGAAGGGTAGAGAAAGTATGGGATATGCAGGCCTACGATATGTATGGATTAAGTGAACTATGGGGACCTGGTGTAGCTATTGAGTGTATATATAAGCAGGGTCTTCATGTTTGGGAGGATCATTTTATTGTTGAAGTTATAGATCCTAAAACAGGTGAACCAGTTGAACTTGAAGAAAAAGGTGAATTAGTATTTACAACATTAACAAAAGATGCAATGCCATTAATAAGATATAGAACAAGAGATATATCAAGAATATTAGATATAAAACAATGCGAATGTACAAGAACACACAAAAAAATAGATAGAATACAAGGAAGAACAGACGATATGTTCATAATAAACGGAGTAAACATATGGCCAAAAACAATAGAAGAGGTTCTTCTCAAAGAACCGCTATTAGCACCTTACTATCAGATAGTTATTGATAGAGATAATGCTTTAGATAGGTTAACAATACATGTCGAGTCTAAAACTAAGTTAAGCGAAAACGAAAAAATGATGTTAGCTAATAGGCTTGTGTACCAGTTAAGAGAAGCTATATTAGTGACACCAAAAGTTGAAATATTCGACCCAGGCACATTACCTAGATTTGATGGTAAACCTAAGGTTGTGGTCGATAAGAGGGGATTGATTTGACAAAGAGGTATGAAATCCTCAGAGAAGCAGGGTCTACAGTATTATTACTTGGTAATGAAGCAATTGCTAGAGGTGCTATAGAGTATGGGATAGGTGTAGCAACAGCATATCCTGGTACACCTTCAAGTGAAATTGTTGGAACTTTATCTAAGGTTGCTAAAAATCTAGGTATATACGTTGAGTGGAGTATTAATGAGAAAACAGCATTCGAAATAGCTTACGCAGCTGCGATGAGTGGTGTACCTAGTTTAACAGCTATGAAGCATGTAGGTCTCAATGTTGCGTCAGATCCGTTTATGTCTAGTGCTTACACAGGTGTTAGAGCGGGGTTTATTATTGTATCAGCTGATGATCCTTATATGCATAGTAGTCAGAACGAACAAGATAATAGATGGTATGGTCTTCATGGGTATATTCCAGTTCTAGAACCTTGCGATCCTCAAGAAGCTAAAGATTTAACGGTTAGAGGTTTAGAGATCTCGGAGTTTTTTCAACATCCAGTTATCTTAAGATCTGTTACTCGTTTAAGCCATGTTAGAGGTCCTGTGAAATTAGGAGAAATTAGAAAACCTAGAATTGAAGGTTTCTTCCCTAGAGAACCAAGTAGATGGGCTGTTGTACCTGAGAATGCAAGAAGAATGAAGCAGTTGATATTAGACAAATGGAGAAAAATTGAAGATTTTTTTGCTGATTTTCCTCATAATAGGGTTGAGGGAGATGGAAGCATACTAGTGGTTGCTTCAGGTGTTGGTTACTGCTATACGTTAGAAGCTATAGAGCTTCTAAATGTAAAAGTAAAGCTTTTGAAAATATCAACCCCTGTACCTTTACCTAGGAAACTGATTTTAAAAGCTATGGATGGTGTAGATAAGGTTATTGTTGTAGAAGAATGTGATCCTGTTGTTGAACTACAATTAAAGTCAATTCTATTAGACTTAGGTTTTAATATCAAAGTTTACGGCGAAAATCTCCTTGGGAGAGCAGGGGAGTTGACAGTAGATAAAGTTGCTAAAGCAATATCGAAAGTTGTAGGTCTAAACTGGTTACCACCAACACCTTATAAAATACCAATTGAGCTACCACCAAGACCTCCAGTTCTATGTCCTGGATGTCCTCATAGAGCAACGTTCTATGCATTAAAGATAGCAGTGAAAAAGCTGAAGATAGACCCTATATATAGCGGTGATATAGGGTGCTATAGTCTTGGAATTCAATCGCCATTCAATATGCAAGATGTTATAATTGAAATGGGAGGAAGTATAGGTCTTGCCAACGGATTTTCACATACTGTTAGAGGAAGACCTGTGGTAGCCATTATAGGAGATTCAACATTTTTCCATGCCGGTATACCTCCTTTGGTGAATGCTGTATACAATAAAACACCTATGCTTGTACTAGTTCTAGATAACGAGACTACAGCTATGACAGGGTTTCAACCTCATCCAGGCACAGGTGTAAAAGCTGATGGTTCACCTGGGAATAAAGTTTACATAGAAAATATAGCTAAGGCTATTGGTGTGGATCTTGTAGAAATTTTCGATCCATATGATGTCAAGAGGGCTGTGGAAATTTTAGAAAAAGGGTTGAAGAAAGTAGTGGAAGGAGGTATAGTTCTTCTAGTAGCTAGAAGAGAGTGTTCATTAAATGCTAGAAGAAGAGATGTTCTAAAAAGTGTATATGAAGTGGATAGATCTAAATGTTTAAAGTGTATGTTATGTGTAAACGAGTTTGCATGCCCAGCTATAAGAATTAGAGACGATGGATATCCATATGTTGTTGATTCCCTCTGTAATGGGTGTGGTGTATGCAGCAAAATATGCCCAGTAAAAGCTTTTACAAGAAAAGATTAGATATAGTTATCGTAGGTGTAGGAGGGCAAGGATTAATCACGTTTGGCGAGGTGCTAGGTAGAGCCTGTGTTAAGAGGGGTATAAACATCAGAATAGCTGAAACTCATGGGATGTCGCAGAGAGGTGGTTCTGTAGAGGTTTTCGTGAAATTAGGGGAGGGTGTAGCAGCCCCATTGATACCTCCTGGTTATGCAGATATCGTTGTGGCTACAGAGCTTATAGAAGCTTTAAGAGGTGTAAAGTACTTACGTAAATGCGGATGGTTAATACTTAGCGATGTGTATATACCTCCACCTACGATGAAAAATGCTTTAAAACCAGGAGAAATAATTGAAGTTCTCAATAAGTTGCCCATAAATATTATCCAAGTTAATGCTGAAGAAATAGCTCGAGAGCTTAAAGACTTCAGGGTTGTAAACATAGCTATGCTTGGAGGGTTAATAGCCTTTATAGAACACATAATCCCCCTCGATATTATTGAAGAAGTTGTCGAATATAGACTAGGTGAGGTTAATAAGAAAGCACTTAGGATAGGATACGAAAGAACAAAAGAAAAAATTATGTTAACGAAATTTACGAAGTCAGATAATTGTAGTGAAAGCTGAATAAACTATAAACAAAAATAGTATCTGTATATAACTTTAAAATTGAATATAGTTGTTTATTTATACATTTTTGCGATTTGTTAATATTGACAAGATTATGAAGGTTCCTAGAGCAAGTAATGTAGCAGGAATTGTGGAATGTATCATTGTTGATCTGTAGAGGTATATATACCATAGGATCCCTGTTAAAGCACCTACGACCATAGATCCTATAGCCCCTTCTTTAGTTGCTTTTCTCCAGTAAAGCCCTATAGTAACTGGACCAACGAAGCAAGCAAATATTGTGCCGAAAGCAGCACTAACAACATCTATTATGAGTTTGTCTTCTATTAAGGCTATAGTCATAGGCGTAAAGGAGAATATTATTGAGAATATCTTTGCTAAACGTATTACGTTAACCTCCTTTAAACTTATGGTTACTTGGATTACATCTCTTATAAAGGTATTAGTAATTGTTAATATTGTCACAGTTATCGTTGATATCGATGCAGCAACTGGTGCTGATAGTATTAATCCTCTAATTCCTATTGGAACTAATAACGATATAGCTTTCGGTATAACAAAATCTGAATTTTTCATAAGTTCTGCAATTTGTTGATCACCAAGGTTTTTATCTAATACCAAATGGCAAAACATCCCTAAAGAGAACATAAGGAATGCATAGAGGCTTACAAGTATAGGTCCTATGAGCCTTCCTCTAGAGATGGCTTTACTATTCTTTGCCGCATAGAACTGTATCAATAGATTTGGTAACGCCGTCTGTGCCATACCTATAGAGAAGGTTACGCTCATTATAAGTATGGGCACAAGCCCTTTCTCCATAGCTAATCTAGGGCCTGCACCATCGAATCTTAACCATAGTGTACCTGAGATACCTAATACCGATATTTGTGAGAAGCTCGATAAGCCATTGATAAGACCTCCCACATATGTCATAATATATGTAAATGTTAATGCAGCTGCTATTAACATTAAAACTCCTAGGAATAAGTTGCTAATAGCAGCTGATTTCATGCCTCCAAGTATTATACATACCATAGCAGGTAGAGTGAGTATCAGTAGAGCTATTTTATAATCTATTTCGAACATTGTTGATAGAACTATTCCTCCTCCTCTGTACACACTAACTAGGTATAAATTAAATAATGCAACTATGACTGTGGCAGCTATTAATCTTGCTAAGGTACTCCTATATAGGTATCCTATAAGTTCAGGTATGCTAAGAACTCCAGCTTTCGAAACATATCTATAGAGTTTATCAGCTACAACTATCCATAGAACTACGACTCCTATTACATGCCAAGCTGTTAGCCAGGCTCCAAAACCTAAGTTGTAAATGTAAGTAGCCCCTCCACCTCCTAGAAACGATGCAGCACTAAAATATGTTGCCATTATTGAGAACGCTAGGAGCCATGGGCCAAGTGATTTATTTGCAAACATGTACCCTACAAAAGTTCTACTGATCCTGTACCCTACTAACCCTACAATTGCTGTAAGCATCGTTACTATTGCTATGATTATTACATCGAGAGAAATACTTACGACCATAGTAGCTTAATCACCTCTACGATCTTTGTATATACTATAGGCTATTCCAATGATCAGAACTATAAAGGATAGAACATAACCTAAGATAATCAAGGGGTCTACCTCCATATATTTACACCTTTATCAATAGTTACTCTGTAACTTTAACCATAACTCTCTTCGCTTTTCCATCAAATCTCGGTAATGTACCAGGATCCACAATCTCTATTTTAGGAGTAACAATGATAACCTCCTTAAGCTGATACTCTAGATCTTTAGCAAGAGCTTTTTTCTCATTATCGTTCAATTTTTTAGATGATTCGACAATTATTATAAGATCATCACCTGAAGCTTTTTTATCTATAATTATCTGATACTCATTACCGATGACGGAGCTCCTCATTAATATGTTCTCTATTGTTTTTGGCCATATGTTTACTCCGTTTATTATGAACATATCGTCTGTTCTTCCTTGTATTCTATCTATTTTTTTGTGTGTTCTTGTACATTCGCATTGTTTTATATCTAGTATTCTTGATATATCTCTTGTTCTATATCTTATTAATGGCATTGCATCTTTTGTTAATGTTGTAAATACTAATTCACCTTTTTCTTCAAGTTCAACTGGTTCACCTGTTTTAGGATCTATAACTTCAACAATAAAATGATCCTCCCAAACATGAAGACCGTTATGATAGTGGCAATCAATGGCTGCACCTGGTCCATAGAGCTCAGCCATACCATATATATCGAAAGTCTCCATATCCCATATTTTCTCGATCTTCTTTCTAAGATTATCACTCCATATCTCAGCTCCGAAAACTCCTTTCCTAACTTTAGTATCTTTAGCAGGGTCTATACCCATTTCATAAGCAACTTCAGCAAGCCTAATAGCATAGTTAGCTATACCTGCTAACATTGTCGTCCCTAGTTTAATCATTACATAAATTTGTCTTTTCGAAAATCCTGGTCCTATTGGAACTATTGTAGCACCTATTCTTCTTGCTCCATAGTAGAACCCAAAACCTCCTGTAAATAAGCTAAAGCTAGGAGTTATCTGTAGAACATCATTACTCGTTAAACCCGCAGTAGCAAGACTTCTAGCCATTATTTCGCTCCAATTCTCAATATCATTCATAGTATAGTAGACAAATATAGGTTCACCTGTGGTGCCCGAAGTTCCATGGACTTCTACTACGTTATCGTAATCATTGGTTAGAACTCCGAAGGGCATATTCTGCATTAGATCTTCTTTTGTTGTGTATGGTAGTTTTTTGATGTCTTCTAATGTTTTTATGTCTTCTGGTTTTATGTTTTTTTCTTTCATTTTTTGTCTATAGTATTTTGTGTTATTATATAATTTGTATACAATTTCTTTTAATTTTTTTAGTTGTATATTCTCTAACTCTTCTCTAGACAAACACTCTAAACTAGGATTATATATCCAGTGTTTAGCCATTTAGAACACCTGGTATCAAAGATTTATATTGAACTAATTGAATTTTATATTTATTAAGAACCCTTAGTTTTTGAGATATTGTTCCTTGTTTAGGTGTATCTACTTCACTTGGTTTAAGGGGATTTACCATTGGAACATAGTTTCACCTTAAAATAAGATGTCTTGGACTGGTTTAAAAAGTTTATGTTTGTATTATTATGTAATTTTATACGAATAATATAGGTATTAAGGGATAGAGAAGATTCAGTCTTAACAGAAGGTCAATACTTTTATAATTTCAATATTTCAATAAAATCATTGTTTATTGTTATGTTTTAAATATAGCACCTGTGTTAGCAGATGTGACAAGGTTTGAGTACCTAGCTAAGTATCCTTCCAATGGTTTTCTTTGTGGGTTCCATTTCTTCAATCTCTCTTCTATAACTTCTCTATTAACTACAAGATCTATTCTCTTGGCTTTAAGATCAATCCTTATTATGTCGCCATTCTCAACTATAGCTATAGGACCTCCTTCTGCTGCTTCAGGAGATACGTGGCCTATAGCTATACCTCTTGTAGCCCCTGAAAATCTTCCATCGGTTACTAGTGCTACATCTCTATCCAACCCCATGCCTGCAAGAAGAGAAGTTGCTGTAAGCATTTCTCTCATACCAGGACCGCCTTTAGGTCCTTCATATCTAATAACAATGATATCTCCTTTAGTGATCTTATTGTTTAGAATAGCTTTTACAGCTTCTTCCTCAGAGTTGAATACTTTAGCTGGTCCTTCGAAAAGATGAAGATCTTCGGATACAGCTGATATCTTTATTACAGCTCCCTGTGGCGCTAATGAACCTTTTAATATCATTATACCTCCTCTAGGAAGTATAGGATTCTCAATAGGTTTGATAACATCTCTACGCTTTACCTCAGCACGAGTTATGATCTCTTTAACAGTTTTTAGTGCAACTGTTATTCTTTCTTTGTGTATAAGCCCTTTTTTGTCAAGCTCTTTCAAAACGGCAGGTACTCCCCCAGCTTCATGGAGATCTACTACATGAAGAGAACTTGCAGGACTTAATTTAGCAAGCGTTGGAGTTTTTTCACTCAAGTTATCAAAATCATCGAGAGTTAGATCAACATTACATTCTTTAGCAATTGCCATCAGATGTAGAACTGTATTAGTAGATCCCCCAAGTGCTAAGTCAACAGCTATAGCATCTAGGAAAGCCTCTTTAGTCATTATATCTCTAGGTCTTATATTCTTTTTAGTGAGCTCAACTACCTTCATACCGACTTCTTTTGCTAACCTTATTCTTGAAGAATCAACAGCAGGTATAGTCCCGTTGCCTGGTAACGATATCCCTAAGGCTTCGGTAAGAATGTTCAATGTATTTGCAGTAAACATACCTGCACAAGAGCCTACACCAGGGCATGCAAAGTTCTCTATTTCTGAAAGTTCCTCTAGACTTATTTTTCCTCTATTGTAGAGCCCTACAGCCTCAAATACATCATGTAGATCAATATTCTTACCCTTATACCTACCTGGTAGCATAGGTCCTCCTGAGACAAATATCGCAGGTATATTTAGCCTAGCCATCGCCATTAGCATCCCAGGGATGATCTTGTCACAAGAGCTTATCAATACAAGTCCATCGAATTGATATGCTTTTGCCATAACCTCTATATTATCAGCTATAAGTTCCCTTGAAGGTAAAGAATATTTCATACCCTCGTGACCCATAGCTATACCATCACATATACCAATAGTATTAAATTCTAGAGGTGTACCTCCAGCCAATCTAATACCTATTTTAACTGCTTCAGCAATCTGATCTAGATGTTTATGCCCAGGTATAAGTTCATTCCAAGAATTCGCTACGCCAATTAAAGGTCTCTCTAATTCTTCATCTGTTAACCCTAATGCTTTAAATAAAGCTCTATGAGGAGCTCTTTCAATACCTTTTTTTACAACATCACTATTCATTTAATGATCACCTCCTTCATAAACCCAGGATTGTTATCAATATACATCTTGATAGTATCTGATTTTATTTTATTAATTGTTATGAGGTATTCGTAAGCATTGACAAAACATTTTGTAAAAGCATCGAATATATTACGTGAAACTTCTTGAACAGAAAATTTAATCCCAAGAGCATTTAGTGTAATTGTAACTCTATACAATCCATTGTTAAGCATAGTTACATAGCTACTCGTAATTTTTGGGATTGGTAACCACGGATATAGCGTTGATATCGCATCTGATATTGCTTTAAATATAGTTACTACAAAGTCTTCTCCTTCAGCAACAGACTTAGTACCGTTTATCTGAACTTCAGCTACAATCATACCTCTATCGACAGTAACCTTCCAATTCTTTAATACCAGCTCATCATCAACATATCCAAGCTCTTTAAGAACTATGAGTACAGCTAATTCAGGGGCTAAATCAAAATTATATCCATCTTTTCCAAGCTTTTTTATTTTGGAAAGAGCATTTCTAATTCTCGTATCTCTTTTACTTACATCAATACCTAGTTCACGGAGTTTTACAACAAGATTTGCAGAACCTGAGAGATCTGATACTACAATCTCTCTAGTGTTTCCAACAAGCTCAGGGTCTATGTGTTCATATGCTTTAGGGTTTTTGAGAACAGCGTCTACATGAACACCTGCTTTATGGGCAAAAGCATATTCACCTACGTATGGTTGATAAGGATTTTGATCTAGTGATAATATTTCATAGACTAGTGTTGAAATCTTCTTCAACATTTTAATGGAATCAGATCCCTTTAGAACACTGAAACCCATTTTATAGTAAAGTGTTGGTATTACTTGTATAAGATCAGCATTACCTGTTCTCTCTCCAACTCCATTAATAGTACCTTGGACATGTCTCGCACCTGCAAGGACACCCATTAAAGTATTTGCAACAGCACATCCAATATCGTTATGCATATGGACACCTACAATAGCTCTAGATAAAGAGACTACTTTTTTTGTAATTTCATAAACTTCCCAAGGAAGTGCTCCTCCATTTGTATCACATAGAACAACAGTAGATGCACCTGCTTCTTCAGCGACCTTCAGTACTTGAAGAGCATATTCGGGATCCTCTTTAAATCCTTGGTAGAAATGCTCAGCATCGAATATAACCTTAAGACCATGGGACTTAAGATAGTTTATTGTATCATAAATCATTTCTAAGTTTTCTTCTTTTGTTACTCGAAGGATTTGATCTATATGCAGAACCCAGCTTTTACCGAATATCACTGCAACATCTACACCAGCTTCTAGTATTGTTTCAACATTTTTATCTTGGTCAACCTTTGAATCCTTTCTCCTAGTACTCCCAAAAGCGGCTACTTTTGCGTACCTCAAGTTATAGTCTTTGATAACTTTGAAGAACTCTACATCTTTCGGATTAGACCCTGGCCATCCACCTTCTATATAATCAATACCTAGCTCATCTAACAATAGTGCTATCTTAACTTTATCCTCTACAGTAAGAGAAACTCCTGTAGCTTGTGATCCATCTCTAAGTGTTGTATCTAGAAGTTCTAATTTTTGAACCACCAGACACCTTGTTCACCGAACAAGCTAGTTTGTATGGAGAGGCTTAAAAATGTTTATGAAGTTAATTCTCTTTAAATATTTTTAGATATGTATATAGAAATTAATTTAATCTTGTCCATGTTTAAAGATGAATTCTCTTCTAAGATGTTCTCCGATCTTCTCGAGAACACTATTTTGAAGTTCTTCAAGTTCTTTTAATACTGTTGGCATACCCTTTTGGTATTCTTCTACCCATTCTTTTGCGAATTCTCCATTTTTTATCCTCTCAAGAGCTTTTTTCATTCTTTCTCTAATTGATTGATCAACGATATACTTACCAACAGTTATACCTCCATACTTAGCGGTATCGGAAACAGCTCTAAGCATTCCAACAAGACCTTTTTCATATATTAGATCAACTATGAGTTTAAGCTCATTAACAACTTCGAAATATGCTACCTCTGGCTGATAACCTTCTTCAATAAGTGTGTTAAAAGATATCTTGATAAGCTCCATTACCCCTCCTACTAGTATAACCTGTTCCCCAAATAGATCAGTCTCTGTTTCTTCTTTGAATGTGGTCTCTATAACACCTACACGTGTACAGCCAATACCTTTAGCTATAGCTAGAGCTTTTTGAAGAGCTAGACCAGAAACGTTTTGATGAACAGCAACTAGTGCTGGTACCCCACTTCTTTTCTCATAGGTTCTCCTAACCATAGGACCTGGGGCTTTAGGCGCAATCATATATACATCAGAATCTCTAGGTGGTTCTATTAGTTTAAAGTGTATATTGAATCCGTGTGCAAAAACAAGGTCAGCACCTTTCTTCATATGAGGTTCAACACTTTTCCTCCAAATCTGTGGTTGTACCATATCTGGTACAAGAAAAACTATTACATCAGCATCTTTAACAGCATCCTTTATATACATAGGTTTGAATCTATCTTCTTCTGCTTGTTTCCAGCTTTTACCAGTATATTCTAAACCTATAACAACATTTAGCCCTGAATCTCTGAGATTTAAAGCCCAAGCTCTTCCCTGGCTCCCATACCCTAGAATAGCTATGGCTTTATTCTTTATTATATCTAGAGATGCATCTTGATCTCGATATATTTTCGCCATATAATTCACCTCTTTTATATGTTGAAGTACCGGAATAAATAGGTATGTGGAGTATAAAACTGTTTTTACATTCATCGCCATATGGAAAAGTTGTAGAGTTATTTATTACAATTTCTCTTTCTTCATATTTATCGTAAATCTCTACTTTCTCGATACCAACAGTTTTGCTAAGATCTAGAATAGCAAATTTTAGATTTGGATGATCATTGACTAATACATGTATTTCATAAAGACCACTATTGTTTAATCTTCTTCCATAGATCCAATGGATATCTATGAGAAGTTTTCTAAATGTTGATATAATCCCTTCGATATAACTTGCATCAATGTAGTAACCTAGGATTCTAACCAGTTTTCCTTGAGGCACGGATTATCATCTCTTTAAGGCTTCCTCCTGGTGGAAGAGTCGGTAAAGCAGGTTCATCTCGTGGAATAGGTACTCTTATAACTGTTGCTATATTTTCTCTCAAAGCTTTTTTAACAGCTGTTGCAAGATCCTCGTAGCTCTGAGCGTCAAACCCAAGAGCCCCAAAAGATTCAGCAAGTTTAACAAAATCTGTTTTGTATCCTAGATCTACAGAGAACTCTCTACCATTGAAGAACATTTCCTGAACTTGTCTCACAAGCCCAAGTACACGGTTATCAAATATAATTGAGATAACAGGCAGGTTTTCCTCAATAGCTACCGGAAGGTTGTTAGCAGTCATGAGGAACGAGCCATCTCCATCGAGGTTAACAACAGTACTATCCGGTTTAGCTACTTTAGCACCTATAGCTGCAGGTAAACCAAAACCCATCGTACCCATACCGCCGGATGTAATGAAAGTCCTAGGTTTAAGGACATCCCAGAATAGAGCTGTCCACATCTGATGTTGGCCAACACCTGTGGTAGCTATAGTATCTTTAGGTAAGACATCTCTAAGTGTTTTAAGAACTCTCCATGGCTTCAGTCCCTTGCCGTCATCTTGATAGTACATGGCTTCGTAGTATTCTTTCAACTCTATTAATCTTCTAATCCACTCACATTTGCAATTCTTTTTACCTAGAGATGTTAAAGCATTGATCATATCTTTTAGGATGTTTTTTGCATCACCAACTAGACCTACATCGATTTTGAAAGATTGTTTCTCGATATCTGTAGGATCTATATTCACCATAATGACCTTTTTAGACTCGATATCTTTTGGAGATGGAAGAGTCCTATCACTTATCCTTGCGCCTATGACTAAGACTACATCTGATTCAAGGAAAGCTTGATTAGCTTCTGCACGTCCATAGTACCCCATCATCCCTAGATACAATGGATAATCGTGGGGTATAGCAGCTTTACCTAACAAAGTTGATACAATAGGAGCGTTAAGTAAATTTGATAAAGTTAGAACTTCGTTAGTTGCATTGCTCCACATAACCCCTGCTCCAACAATGATTAAAGGTTTTTCAGCATTGATTAAAAGAGAAATTGCCTCCTTAACTTTTTCCGACCCAGCTCTATATCTAAAACCGTTATAACCCATAATACTAGGAGCTTGGGGGATATTAACACCATTGGTATTTCTGGTCCATAGATCTCTAGGAACATCTATGACAACAGGTCCAGGGCGCCCTGTCAGAGCTATATAGAAAGCGTTCTTAACCCATTTAGGTATTTCACTTGCTTCACTTAATCTTATAGCAAACTTAGTTATATGTTGCATAATGCCAATGATGTCCGCCTCTTGAAATGATAATTTACCCATAGAGGATAATGGAACTTGCCCTGTAATAGCTATAACAGGGGAGCTATCCCAGTAAGCAGTTGCAATACCTGTAACAAGATTTAGAGCACCAGGTCCTGAAGTTGCAGTACATACACCTGGAAAACCAGAGGCTCTAGCATAGCCGTCAGCAGCATGCGCGGCTGCTTGCTCATGTCTAACTAGGATAACTTTTATACTTTCGTTTTTTGTATAATCATAGAGAACATCATAAAACTTCATATTGGATAAACCAGGTATACCAAAGATAGCCTTAGTGCCTTCTCTGATGAGGCTTTGAACCATAAGTTCTGCTCCTATCAACACTAATTACACCTCTTTTAACTTACATTTTCAGCATCAATTAGAATGAATATCCCTGCCCACTCTGTTTTTTGATCATTAGAATCTAATATTTTTACCATTGTTTTTGTTAACATACTTGGAGTTCCATCACCATACACCTCTAAACTAGCTCGTGTACATAAATATCCTATTGATGAACTAGGTTTAAAAACTTTCATTCTACATATAATGGTTCTTATAGCTATTAAACGGTTTAAACATATCATAAAGTTTTAAGTTAATTAATACTTATAAACCCCAGCATCTAATTCACGGAAAGGGATCTGTATTGCTCAGACCTTTGAAATATATCACAATAGTATAAATAAAAAGTATGTAAGGCTATTAGATACAACATTACGCGATGGAGAGCAAATGCCAGGTATTGACCTATCTGTTGATCAAAAACTAAAAATAGCATTACTATTGGATGATCTGGGAGTTGATTCAATTGAAGCAGGATTCCCTATAACAAGCCAAGGAGAATTCGAAGCAGTTAAACTTATAGCTAAGAGTGTAACTACTTCAGAAATCGTTGCACTTGCTAGAGCACGTAAAGATGATATTGATAAAGCTTTAGATGCGGATGTAGATGCCGTTCATACGTTTATAGCTACATCGGATATCCATATAAACCACAAGCTGAAATTGACAAAAGAACAAGTTATAGAAAAAGCGATTGAAGCTGTTGAATATACGAAATCTCATGGAGTTGTAGTAGAATTTAGTGCTGAAGATGCAACTAGATCGGATTGGGAATTTCTAGCTAGGGTATTTCAAGAAGTTGTAAATGCAGGTGCAGATAGAATAGATATTGCTGATACAGTAGGAATTGCTTATCCAAATTATATAGCTAGGTTAGTCAAGTATGTCAAAAGCAATGTTAAAGGTAACTATGTTTTAAGTGTTCATTGTCATAACGACTTCGGTATGGCGGTAGCAAATAGTGTTACAGCTGTAGAGTCAGGTGCAGATCAAGTTCACGTAACCATCCTTGGCGTTGGAGAAAGAGCAGGTAACGCTTCTCTAGAGGAAGTTGCATCAGCTTTAAAATTCTTGTTAGGTTATGAAACGAATATAAAGTTCAACAAGATTCGTAAAGTAGCTGATGCTGTATCAAAATATTTTGGTATAGTAATACCACCTAACAAAGCTATCGTGGGAGTAAACGCTTTTGCACATGAATCAGGAATTCATGTTCACGGGGTTTTAAGCCATCCACTAACATATGAACCTATAGACCCATCAATTGTTGGAGCTCAAAGAATTATAGTATTAGGTAAACATAGTGGTAAACATGCTGTTGAATATGTGCTTAAGCAGATGGGTATAGAGCCGAGAGATGATATAGTTGAAGAAGTTCTAAAGATTGTGAAAGATCTTGGTGATAAAGGTGTAAAAATTGATAAACAGATTCTTGAGAACATAATTACAAATGTAATCAAAAAGGATGGGATACATGTTCAAGGTAGCTATTATTGAAGGAGATGGTATAGGACCTGAGGTAACTTCATCAGCTCTTAGAGTACTAGAGAAAGTTATAAAACTCTATAGCATAGATCTAGAGATTATTAAAACGCCTACAGGTGATGTAGCAGCCAAAGTTTATGGTAGTCCTCTCCCAGAAGAATCATGGAATATTATAAAGAATAGCGATATCATTTTGAAAGGACCTGTAGGGGAAACAGCTGGTGAAGTTGTTGTTAAGATAAGAAGAGGACTAGATCTCTATGCAAATATAAGACCTTCGAAAGTACTCCCTGGCGTTAAAGCTTTGAGAAATGATATAGACTTAGTAATTGTTAGAGAGAATACAGAGGATGTCTATGTTAGAGCAGAGTATATGTTAACAGACGATGTAGCAGTTGCGTTAAGGGTTATAAGTAAAAAAGCTAGTGAGAGAATATCACGTATAGCTTTTGAGCTTGCTTCAAAGAGAAGAAAAAAAGTTACAATTGTTCATAAAGCTAACGTCCTATCGATTTCAGACGGATTGTTTAGAGAGTGTGTCTATAAAGTTTGGCGAAATTACAGAGATATAGAGCTAGATGAGATGTATATAGATGCTGCAGTTATGGATTTAGTACGAAAACCTTCTAGATTTGATGTCATAGTTACAACAAACCTTTTCGGGGATATACTAAGCGATTTAGCAGCTTACGTAGCTGGAAGCATAGGATTAGCACCATCGGCAAACATAGGTGATGAAAAAGCAATGTTTGAACCTATACATGGAGCTGCTTTCGATATAGCAGGGAAAGGTATAGCTAATCCTACAGCGATGATACTATGCGTCTCGTGGATGCTTAAATGGTTAGGAGAAAAGCATAAATTAAATAACTATATAAAGGCTGGCGATGTTATTGAGAATGCTGTTGTAGAGGTTTTCAAAGAGGGTAAGAAGCTTACCCCTGATCTTGGAGGGAATAGCACAACAATTGAGTTCACTGAAGCTGTTCTGCTGAAGATTCACTAGTAGAGCTAATTTTAACTAAGTCCTTTAGCTCTCGATAGAAACAAGACTTATTCCCAGTATGGCAAATAGGTCCCATAGATTTAACTAAAATTATTAATGCATCCGCATCGCAATCAACTAAAATTTTTACAACTCGTTGATAATTACCACTTGTTTCACCTTTTAACCAAATTTTCCTACGTGAAAGTGACCATAGATGTAGAAAGCCTGTTGATAAGGTTTTCTCAAGAGCTTCTCTATTCATATGACCAACCATAAGCACATCTTTTGTATCCACATCCTGAATAACAGCTATAACCGTACTCTGCTCATATCGAAATCTTAAATTATCCACGATACTCTTAATCTCTTCTCTTGACATCAACGCTTTACCCACCTAGCTAAAACTTCAAAGAATTTCTTACTAATATAACCACTCTTCTCTACATGAAACTGTGTCCCTATAATGTTTTGATAGCCTACAGCAGCAGGAAATATAGCATCGTAAACACTTACCATACATACGTAGTCTAAGGTTTCAGGGTATACTGCATAGCTATGAGCAAAATAAGCATACTCCTTGTGAAGATCGTGAAAAAGTTCGCATACATCGCTCCATTTTACAAGGTATATTCTATCCCAACCTATATGTGGTAGCTTTCTATGTGTAGCCAATCTACCAATAAAACCTTTTAGAATTCCAAGTCCTTTACATCCACCACATTCTTCACTATACTCAAATAAAGCTTGCATTCCAAGACATATACCCAAGGTAGGAGTACCACCTAACATGACATTTTTAATTTCTTCACCGTACTCCTCGAAATATTTTTTCAATGCATTAAAAGACCCTACTCCTGGAAGAACGAGCAAATCGTACTCGTATTTAGGTATAACATCGATTACAACATTAAATCCAACACGTTTTAATGCAGAAGAAACACTGAAGATATTTCCAACACCGTAGTTAAGTATAAGAGCCTTCATCTTTTTCTCCTCTTAAGCTCATAAACTATATCGTCTGGAGAAACATTTCTTAAAGCCATTAAAACCAAGAGATGGTAAAACATATCAGCTACTTCACTTACAAATCTCTCCCTAGGTTCAGCTATAGCAGAAACAATAACCTCTATAGCTTCCTCTCCAAATTTTCTAGCTACAAATGGAAGACCTTTGTTAATTAGTTCAACTGTATAGCTACCTTGAGGTTTTTTCTCAATCCTATCCAAGATTACTTTGTAAAGTTCCCTAAGAATCTCTTCCAAATCTAACACCTATACTTCTACTATGGCTATCGAACCCCTCATATTTAGCTAAATTAATTACAGCATCTAAGAGATCTTTAGTAATAGCAGAACTACTCAAAATTATAGATATAGGTTTAAGGAAATCGTAAACACTTAAAGCACCCCTAGACCTAGCCCATCCATTTGTTGGAAGAACATGATTAGGACCTATGTAATCTATCATCGCAGGAGGCTCTTCTTTTATAGATATAGCACCAACATTAATCACTTTTCCAAGGTATTTCTCAGGGTTAGCAACATGTAGAGACAGATGTTCAGGTGCAAGCTCGTTAACTAAATCAATTGCTTCTTCAATGCCACTTGCAATAGTAACGAAATATACATGGTCTTTATCATTATCTAAGATCTGCGAAACTTTATCTGCAACATCACGAGAGGTCGTTATTAACACTACAAGTGTATCTATTCCATGCTCAGCTTGAGACATCATATCAAAAGCAACATACCTCGGATTAGCAGTATCATCAGCTACTACAACAAGTTCTGTAGGACCTTCAATACCATCTATCGATACGACTTCTTGCACAAGGAATTTAGCTGCTTGAACATAGATATTTCCAGGGCCAACGATTTTGTAAACTTTTTTCACTGTCTCTGTTCCATAAGCTAGTGCTGCTATAGCTTGGGCTCCCCCAACTCTGTAGACCTCTTCAACCCCCAGCATCAGCGATAAATAAGCTACAGCAGGGTTTACGCACCCATTCGGAAGAGGTGGAGAAGCTACGTAGAGCTTCTTTACACCTGCTACTTTAGCAGGTATACCGCACATCATAAGCGATGAAGGATACGATTTCCTCCCTCCAGGTACATATATCCCAACACTTTCAATGCTTCTCCATATATAACCCAGCATAACTCCTCTAACCTCGAAAACAGCATCTCTTGGAAGAGTTCTTTCATGGAATTTCCATAGAAAATCTAGGATTTCGTTTATAGATTTTGCAATAGCTTGATCAAGATCGCTACAGCATTTCTTAAGTTGATCTATATCAAGGACAACGCTATCTATAGAAACTTTGTCAAATTTTTTAGTAAGTTCTATTAAAGCTTTATCACCTTCATTCTTAACATTGCTAATTATATCCTTAACATTGTCCAAGATATTTTCAAACCTTAATTGTCTTTGTGTAGGGAGTTTACGGATAACAGTCATATCCTCACCTCCACTCCTCTTGCTTTAAGGTAAAGTTTAAGATTCTTAATTATTATAACACGTTCATGAAAAACCCCTGCTGCTAGAGCTGCATCGGCTTTACCTCTAGTAAGAATTTCAAAGAAATGTTCTACAGATCCAGCTCCACCACTCGCTATAACAGGTATTTTAACAGTTTCTGCAACACTCTTTGTTAACTCTATATCGTATCCAAGTCTAGTTCCATCCCTATCAATACTAGTTAAAAGAATTTCTCCAGCTCCTAAAGACTCTACGTTTTTGACCCATTCAAGAACATCTAGATCGGTATTCCATGTACCTGAATATGTGTAGACCTTGTACTGATTATCAATTCTTTTAGCGTCTATAGCTATCACAATACATTGTCTTCCGAATTCTTCAGATGCTTTAGCTATGATCTGCGGGTTGTTTACTGCAGCTGTGTTTATACTAACTTTATCTGCTCCATGGGATAAAACATCAGTTATATCGCTTATATCCCTTATACCTCCTCCAACAATTAAAGGGATAGTGAGTACACTAGCAACATCTTTAACTAAATTGAGCATTGTTTTTCTATTCTCTAAACTTGCTGAAATATCTAGAATAACTAATTCATCAGCCCCCTCATCTTCATAGAACACAGCTAACTCAACGGGGTCTCCTTTGTCCTTAAGGTTTTGGAAGTTAACACCTTTAACCACTCTACCATTTCTAACATCTAGACAAGGGATTATACGTTTAACCGTCATATAACTCCCTTCAAGCTTTTCACATCTCTAGTAATAATGCGAGATGCATCGTGAAGAGCCATACCTAGGCCTTTAAAAGAAGCTTCGATAATATGATGGAGGTTTTTTCCTTTAAGCTTTAGAACATGTATTGTTACTCTCGATCTATTCGCTAAAGTCTCTATAAAATGCTCAATATTCTCAGCATTCATACCGCCTATAGAAATCTTCTCTAAACCTAAATCAATATAACCACCACCTCTACCAGATATATCGATAGCTACTAATACAAGTGCATCATCCATAGGTACTATAGCATATGAGAATCTCTTTATCCCAATCTTGTTCTCTAAACACTTAGCTAGAGCTTCTCCAATAGCTATAGCAGCATCTTCTACTACATGATGATCATCACATGGTTTTTTATCAAGAATCTTTATCTTAGTAGATGAATTCATATAGTAGAACATTGTTTCAAGTATATGGTTGAAGAATGGAATAGGGGTCTCTACCTTTACCTCTCCTGGGGCATCTATATCGATCTCAACTTCAGCTAGAGTTTCAAAGGTTTCCCTAAAGTAATTACAACGCCTAGACATATCTAATACCTTTCAGAATTCCTCTATAAAAGGACATACCGATGATTATGTAATCGAAGCCTACATTTTTAAGGAACAGAAGATCCTGATAACTAGATACACCACCAGCATACTCTTTTAAGCCTTTGACATTATTCACATATTTATGTATTTCTCTATCCACTCCTCTCATCGTTCCTTCGGAGTCAACATATGTAAATATAACTCCTAGAACGCTGTACATAAGTATGTCTTCTAAAGCTTTAGATAATTCCACTACTTTCTTTTGCCATCCATGTGTGTATATGTAGCCATCGGATCTATAATCCAGAGATATAAGTACCTTTTCAGCTCCTATAGATTGAATTATATTCTCAAAAATCTTCCTGTTGTTGAAGAATATTGTTGATACTACTATTGCGGAAACTCCTGCTGAGAGAACATCCTTAGCTCTATCTAGACTTCTTATACCACCTCCTACTTGTATCCATTTAAAGCCTATTCTAACAATATTCTTTACTATATTTATGTTACTACCTAAGCCTTCAGCTCCATCAAGATCAACAATATGAATTGAGTCGTATCCTTCGCTGTATATTTCCTCAGCCAATTTAACAGCATCTCCTAACACTAAGCCAGATCCTTTTACACCTTTAACACGTTTAACAGCATTTCCGTTAGAGATATCAACACTAGGCATGACTTTAGTCATTGTATCACCTTTTCTATCCCTACTACAACTATATCTCTAGCACCTTTGGCAAGAGTTTTCGATATAACTGTAGGTATATCATCATCATTAACAACTGTTATAACCTCCCAAGCATTGGTTCCACTAAGCTTTGAAACAGCTGGTGCCAACATAGCTGGCAATTCTTTGAGAACTTCATTAAGTTTCTCGTCTGGGACATTCATGAACACCATCTTTCTTCTCTTTGCATTCATAACTCCTTGGATAAGTACAACGATAAGGTTCACAAGATCAGCATAAGAATTTTCTTTCCACTTCCTGTTAGCTATGAGGACAGCGTAGGACTCTATAACAGTATCGATAGGTTCAAGACCATGGATAGCTAGTGTGGTTCCAGTACTTACTACATCGATTATCGCATCAGCAACACCTAGGTAAGGCATAACTTCTGTAGCTCCGTTAATCCTCACAATTTTAGCTTTAATACCTTTCTTCTCGATGTACTTCGAAGCTATATTAAAATACTTAGTAGCTATTCTCAGCTCCTTATTTCTTAACCGTTCAATATCATTAATATTCCATGTCTTTGGAACTGCTAAAACAATTTTTCCTTCTCCATAATCTAGTTTTATAAGTTCTTCAACATCAGCTCTAGAATCGACAACATAATCGTGACCTGTAATTCCTAGCTCAGCTCCTCCACACTCAACGATATACGGGATATCTTCAGTTCTAGCGGCTACTACCTCTACCTGCTCCCATGTGGTTGGTATTACAAGAGCTCTCTCGTCTAGAGATTTAAGTTTTATGCCGATTTCTTGTAATAGCTGTATTGTAGGTTCTCTAAGTCTACCTTTATTAGGTATAGCTATCCTCAAGTTTTATCACCTAGAGCTTCTAATAATTTATCCATTATATTGATAGGAGGAACTGTTATTCTGTAGAGTTCTTCTCCTACTTTCTTAATGTAGATTCCATGCTTTCTTAAAGATGATTCTAGATCTCTTTTATCTTTAATAAGCAGGAAATTAGTAAAAGATTTGAACACCCTGTACCCCATCTTCCTCAGCTTTTCGTATAAACTCTCTCGAACTATTTTAACTTCTTCAACTATCTTCTCCATATATCCTTTATTTTGTAGAGCTGCTACCCCTGCAGCTAAACATGGCGTTGGTATATCGAATGATGTATGAATAGATGATAACTTCGCTATAACTTCTTTATTTCCAACAATATAGCCAAGCCTAAAACCTGCTAAACAGAAAGCTTTACTTAGACTTCTTACAACAACGAAATTAGGAACTTCATCTATGTATTTCACTACTGTATACCCTGCAAACTCGTAGTATGCTTCATCGAATACAATATATTTAGAAACAGACTTAGCTAAGGTTTTTACAAATTCTTTATCACCTTTAGCGATAGGGCTTCCTGTTGGGTTATTAGGATCTATAATAATAGCTATGTCAACGTTATGAGCTTTACTAAGAAGTTCATCTATAGATACATACCACCATTCATCATCTTCAATGCTTTGTATGGCTACAGGTTTCAACCCTAAATTCGTTATATAGACTTTCACCATTGCGAATGTGGGCTCTACGTAGAGCACCTTGTCTTCAGGTTTAGCTAAGACACTAAATATTGTCCTAAGAGCTGAATCTGCTCCGGTGAATGGATATACATTATCTATGTCTACACCAACGTAATCAGCAATAAGTTCTCTAAATTGATCAAATAGAGTTTTGCTTGGATATTGATTGCATTTCTTCAAAATTTTAACAACGTTTTCTATGATAAAATCTGGTGGAGAATAAGGACATTCGTTTAAGTGCAATCTGATGGCTTGATCCGGTACTTCATCATATCTATACTTCGTAATATATGCAATAAACTACACCTAAAGAGGATTAAATGTATGGACCTCCTTAAAAATTTATATGCTGTTAAAAATTTTTAAAGTATTTTCATTATTACCTATAATGTGCATTATAATACAATTACAAGCTTGTTCTTGTCAATGCTATTTTCTTTAGGTACTCTATTAAACCACCAGCTTTAAGTATCTCTAAAGCTATACCCGAAATACCTTTACATTTCATAGTCTTAGCGTTGTTAACTATAACTTCACCTGTTTCTATATTTACGGCAAGTTCATCTCCATCGTTAACCTCTTTAGTTATCTCGAGGCATACTATCGCTGGTAATCCATTATTTATAGCATTTCTATAGAATATTCTTGCAAAAGATTCAGCTACAATAGCTTTAACACCTGCAGCTTTTATCGCTATAGCTGCTTGTTCTCTTGACGAACCCATCCCAAAAGCTTTCCCTGCTACGATTATAGCGTTCTTTGCTTTCTTATAGAATTCAGGATCTATTGGTTCAAATACGTGTTGAGCAAGATATTGAGGATCTGTATACCTAAGATGTTTAGCCGGTATTATCGCATCAGTATCTATTTTATCACCGAGTTTTATAACCCTACCCTTTATAATCATAAAACTTCACCAGGTTCAGCAATTTTACCAAGTACAGCTGTTGCTGCAGCTACAGATGGACCTGTTAAGTATATATATGCTTGTGGACTACCCATCCTTCCAACGAAATTCCTATTTGATGTAGATATAACTACTTCTCCAGGACCAGCTATACCGAAATGACCACCTATACAAGGTCCGCATGTACCGTAGGTTACTATACACCCAGCTTCAACTAAGGTCTGTATATAGCCTAATTCCATCGCTTTCTTAAATATATTCCAAGACGCTGGTATCACTATACACCTTGTTTTCACTTTCTTACCTTTCATAATCTTAGCAGCTATTTCTAGATCGCTAAGCCTTCCATTGGTGCACGAACCTATAAAGACCATGTCGACATCAATATTAGAAACATCTCTAACACTCTTAACATTATCAACACTGTGAGGAGCTGCAACTAGTAGATCAACTTTATCTAGCTCTACTGTATATTCATCAACATACTTAGCGTTACTATCAGGTTTAACAAGCTTTACCTCTAATCCTCTATTGCTCTTAATATAATCTGCTATAACGTTATCAGGTACAAACATAAGAGTATCAGCGTTCATCTCTATACCCATGTTAGCAACTGTGAGTCTATAATCCATTGGGAAAAACTGAGGTTCTTCTACGAAAACCTCTATAGACATACCCATAAAGTAGTCTGCTTTGAACTCTTTCAGAATCTCTAAAGCGACATCTTTCCCTGTTACCCATTGCCTAGTTCTACCCTTTAAAAGTATTTTGAAAGGCTGTGGAACGGAAACCCAAGTTTTACCCGTCATCACCACTGCCGCTACATCGCTTGCCCCCATTCCTTGAGCAAAAGCTCCCAGAGCACCTGAAGTTGTTGTATGGCTATCAGCAGCTACAACAACTTGACCCGGTAGTACATATTTTTCGACTAAAACTTGGTGTAAAATACCGTAGCCAACATCATGGAAATTCCTAACCCCTACCTCCTTGACAAATCTCCTTATGAATTGCTGAATTTCAGCACTTCTAACATCTGGTGGCGGGGTTAAATGGTCAAAAGCTATAACTAGGTTATCAACATTATGAACAACTCTCTTACCAGCTTTATCCATAACCTCTATTACATGGTAACCTGTTAAATCGTGAAAAGCTACGATATCAACAAATACCTCTATAACATCCCCTGGTGCAACATTCCTATTAGCTGCTTTGCTTAAGATCTTCTCTGTTAAAGTTTGCAAAATCTACACCTAAAACCCGGGCGTAGTTATGTAAAGGGAATATAAACCTTAAGTTATATATGTAGCAACAGTTTTTGAATATCTATAGATGGATTGTTACTCCATAGGGTGTGTTTAGAATAACTCTACCTGCACCAGTAACTGCTTTTCCAAGAATATAGAAAGTATAGCCATATTTTTCAACAACTTCTTTAACATCTTCAACTTTATCGTTATCCACAGCCAATATCATCCCTATCCCCATGTTAAATACTCTATACATCTCCTCAACATCTACACTTCCTAGCTTCATGATTATTTCAAATATTTTAGGGGGTCTAGGCATATTTAATACTATATCGATATCTTTACTTACTATTCGTTTGACTTTAAAAAATGCACCTCCAGTTATATTTGCAACACTCTTTATTAGTCTTCTCTTGATCAACTCCATTACAAGATTCGAGTATATAGCAGTTTGTTTAGATAGCTCCTCTCCCAGGTTCAATCCATCAACTATAGAGTTATAGCTGATACCAGAGCTATCGAGAATCTTTCTAACAAGGCTATAACCGTTTGCATGAAGACCCCAGCTAGAAACCCCCACAATTGTGTCACTTATATCTATCCTAGAAGCAAATTCAACTTCTTTAACAGCTAATACTGTACATACAACATCGTACCCGTTCATTAGGTCGGGAAGTATAGCTGTTTCACCTCCTAGAATAGCTACCCCTGCGTATCTAGATGCTTCGATAATTCCTTCGATAACCTCATTAAATATTCCTTCGTCTGCTGTAGGCATAGCAATATAATCCACTAATGCAATAGGTTTTGCACCTCCGCATACAACATCGTTTACATTCATAGCAACACAATCCCAGCCAGCAACCCTAATTTTACCTAACCTATGAAGAACAATAGTCTTGGTACCAACACCGTCAACATGTAGAACTAATTTTTGGTTATTAAGATTTATAGATGTTGCGAACCCTCCTAATCCTTCTACATAGTATCCGAGCTCTTTATTAAGTATCTCAATAGCATCAAGAACACGTTTATGCATTGACCGATGCTTGGTTAGATCAATACCAGCTTTACTATAAGTCCATGTACTCATCGTATTCACTCAATTAATATATAGGAAGAAGCTTTCCTAGCTTTTTCTAGCGCTTCATCAACAGTTCTACCTCTAGCAAGAACAACAGCCATTCGCCTATCTCTATAAGTAAACGGTTTACCGAATACCCTTAAATCAACACCATCAATCTTCATGGCTTCATATACTCCTCTTATCCTTGGAGCCCATATATTTTCTTTCTCAGTGTATATAGCTACTGAAGCAGCTGGTGTAAGAATCCTAGGTTTCAGAACAGGTAAACCAAGGATACATCTCACATGTACTGCGAACTCGCTTAAATCTTGGCTAGCCATTGTAACCATCCCTGTATCGTGGGGTCTTGGAGCAACTTCACTGAACAAAACTCTCCCATCTTTTGTTAAAAATACCTCTACACCAAATATTCCGAGACCTCCTAGAGCATTAGCTATCTTTATTCCTATATCTCTTGCCTTCTCAAGGATATGGACCTGTCTAAAAGATGGTTGCCATGACTCTATGTAATGGTATTTACCATATCTCCAATGTTCAACAGGTTCACAAGTATCTGTTACAACTCCATTATCACCTACGTATCTGTACGTCAGAACAGTGAACTCTGTTTCTAGCTGAACAAATTCTTCAATAATAACTTTTCTACTCTTACCACGGGAGTGTGCTATAGCATACTCATAGGCGTCTCTAACAGCTCTTGGGTTAGGCTCGAAAACCTTGACATGACCATGACCACTGCTACTCATCTCAGGTTTTAAAAGGCATGGATATCCAACTCTATCACAAGCCTCTATAGCTTCATCAGGATTCTCAGCGAATGAATATTTAGTTGTCGGCAAGCCAACAGTTTCTCCTGCAAATTTCCTCAACTCTATCCTATTCATCGCTATTCTAACAGCTTTAGCGTTAGGAACAACAAAGTACCCTCTTGATTCAAGTTCTTCAACAGCTTCATAAGATATAGCTTCAATCTCTGGAACAATAATATCCGGTTTCTCTCTTTCAACAACAGCTATAATAGCGTTCGGGTTTAACATATCTACCACGTACCTTCTATGAGCTACATGCATTGCCGGAGCCCAGTCGTACCTATCTATAACAATTACTTCTACACCAAGCCTCTGAGCTTCTATAGCTACTTCTTTGCCTAATTCACCACCACCAAGTAACAACATCTTTATGGAGTTACCGAACATTGGAGTTGCAAGGTATTCTCTTTTCCTATACACAGATTTTCACCTCTTGAAACCGATTAACGGATTTTCAAAAACCCCTTCACCTGGAACCCATACAATTATCTTGCCTAGAAATCCTCTCTCAGCTCTTGATCTGTAGACAACTCTTACTTTCTCAGCAATTCTAACTCTATCGTTCAGAAGGTCTTTAGAGCCTATATCTCTTCGATAGAATAGCGGATGTCCATCGAGGGAACTTATATAGCTTACAGCCTGCTCACTTCTCTTATAGGTATCCTCATAATCTTTACCTACGCAGACTATTTCAAAAGCTCTAGAACCTTTGGTATACATAACACCATCACTCTTCATTTCAATACTAGCGTAGAGAGCTTCACATCCCAGTTCCTTAATCTTAAGTTCATTGATAGCTATAGGATGATTAGAAGCAAAAACTCTATCATCAGGGTAGCCAGCTGGTACAACAGCTTTGACTATGGTTACAGAATCCTCATCTATTTCAAGTTTAGCCCCAGCTAACCTTCTGCTAGCAGCTTTATCAAGTACCTCTAGGAAATCGCTAACAACTATAGGGACTAGATTAGATATTTCAGGATCTCCAAACCTGCTATAGAATTCAATAACTGTAGGTCCCCAAATACCTGTTAACATCATTTGACCTGCAAAAGCCCCTATATATCTATCCTTAACTTCTAGTTGTAGAGCTTTCAAAACTTTTTCAACGATTTCCATTGTCTTGGAGAACTCATTATATGTAATGAAGGGTAGTGTCCAGCCAGGACCCTGTATACTACCCATACCTCCTGTCTCAGGACCTATATCGAATTCGAAGGCATGCGGATGATCTTGGACGAGTGGTAGAGGTAGAATGGTATCCCCATCTGTTATAGCCATAGATGTATATTCTACACCTTCAACTCTCTGTTCTACTAAAATCTTGTAGTCTATATCTCTATAATGCTTCATCTCTGTAAACAACTTCTCTACATAAGTCTTCTTAACTTCTTGCCTATCTCTTGAAAGGTATGCTTGGGTATCTTTTATAACCTTAACTCCTTTTCCACCAGCTTGTCTAGCAGGCTTAATAACTACATCCCCTGCAAACTCTATGAAATTCCTAGCCTCTGATATGTCTCTGAATGCTTTGAAGTAAAGCCTACCCTCGATACCATACTTCCACATTAACATTCTAGCAAAAACCTTACTCTTTTCAATTTCTGCGCAACGTTTTGAAGCACCAAAAACTGTAAACCCTTTCTCTATTAGAATATCTGTAACACCATGGAATTGAGGCTCTTCTGGCCCTACTACAACAAGATCAGGGGAAACACTTTCAGCTACTTTTAGAATGCTCTGAGGTTCTGTCGTCTTGACAATGTAGTAGCTCCCCCCAGTTTCTATAGCTTCTCTTTCTAAACCTGGATTCTTGTAGTCCATAGCTACGAAAATTCTTGGCTTTAATAAGCTTCTCTTAATCAACTTAGCTATAGCATGTTCCCTACCACCAGACCCGATTAACAGGATCTTCAAGTTAATCACCTAAGAAATCTATACCAAAGCATTTACTGCATAACTTTAAGTGGAACTTCTTGGCAACATTGTTTACATCTTCTCTTGATAGCCAATGGAGTGAATCAGCCTCTAGATATCCTTTGGCAAGGTCTGTTGATAGATTAGCTGCTAAAAGTGTTTTTGTATCTAGGTTTACAATGTCAAAGGGACATTTTGAGGTTAGAGGTGGGGAAGCAACAAATATATGTAGCTCTTTTACACCAATTCTAAACCGTAGTATCTGAGCAACAGTTTTCATAGTAGCTCCTGTCACCATGCTATCATCTACAAGTGCAACTTTTTTCCCTTCTAGAACAGATTTTATTGGGTTCATCTTAAGATGTATAGCAACTATTTTCTCAAATGGGTCTGACAATAACATAGATCTTCTTCTACCTCCAGTAGCTACGAAGGCAAGCTCAAATGGTTTACGTATCTTGTGGGAAAAACCTATTGCATATGGTAGGGCTGTCTCTGGCACTCCTACTACGACATCAATATCGTTATCTAAGTGTTCAGCAAGTTTTTCACCTAGCATTTTTCTGAACATGTATACGCTTATACCATCAACAATAGCGTCGTGTCTAGCAATATAAAGTAGCTCGAAGAGACACATACTACATTTTTTACTCGTAGATGTTGAGAAAGTTTTTGCAAGATGCCTTGATATATGTATACCTTCCCCAGCTTCTATAAATCTTTTGATATCCCCACCGAGGATATCTACAGCAGTTGACTCTGAAGATACTATAGCCATATCGAATCCGTAGCTCCCTAGAATAAGAGGTGTTAACCCGTAAGAAGTTCTCCAAACAATAACCTCCCTCGAATTTGTAATGATTTGAATTGATGGAATGGGATCACTTTCGTCGAATACAAAGTTGGCTAATACACTCTTGAAAACTTTTTCGAGATTTTTCCCTTCCCTGATACCTTTAACTAAATCAGAAGCAAACTCAGGCAACTTTTTCCAAGCTCTATCAACTATAACAGCAATTCCTACACCATTCCCATCGCTGATACACCATTTCTCACCGTTTTTCTCACTATAAGTTGCAGCGATAGCTACATGATCTAAAGCATACCTAGATACCTCAAGTGTTTCATCTTCGTAACACTTGATGCCATCCTTGGCTGTACACAATATATAAAATTGGGAGCCTCTATGCTGTATAGCTTGAAATCCGTACTTTATGATATTAACTAAATTCCATAGTTCATCAAATGCATATATCGTTAGTAAAGATCCCATACATCTCACCTAACAATCATTCTCTCCATCTTCTCCAAGTCGAAATATTTGAATGGGTACAACCCGGTGAAGCATGCGAAACAAGCTGACGGGAGACCTACAGATTTACGAAGACCTTCTACAGTATTATACCAAACGCTATCAGCTTCTATAGATTTAGCTATATCTTCTAAGCTTGCAGACCTCCATGCTAGAAGCTCTCTCCGAGAGGCAACATCTATACCCATAAAGCATGGGAACTTGAAGGGTGGGCTTGCAATTCTTACATGGACTTCTCTAGCCCCTACTTCCCTTAATCTCCTAACAATGCTTCTCATTGTAGTACCTCTTACTATAGAATCGTCTATAAGCACAACTCGTTTCTTGTTCACAGCATCTTTGACAAACCCATACTTTAGCCTAGATAAAATTCCTCTAATAGATGGAGGAGCTATGAATCCTCTACCGACGTATTTATTCGCAACAATACCCTCTTCAAGAGGTATACCAGAAGCTCTGCTAAAACCTATAGCAGCTGGTCTACTACTATCGGGTACAGGTATAACTACATCTCCTTGAACAGAGCTATTTAACGCTAGCTCTACCCCCATATTTACTCTAGCTCTATAAATGTTAATACCATTGAATATGGAATCCTGCCTAGAGAAGTATACATATTCAAATATGCAGGGAGTGGATTCAGTGGATAAAGATGTACTTGTTCTCTCAATGGAATAATCGTTAAAGGATATTATTCCACCTGCTGGAACTTCTCTCCAATCATTTAAACCTATACATTCAAGTGCAGAGGTTTCTGAAGCAAAGACGAATTCCTGATCATTGACTACATATGCAAGGGGTCTGAAGCCGTAAGGATCTCTTGCAATCACCATTCTCGGCTCTGATGTTATAACAGCTATACTGTAGCCCCCTACAACGTAATTTGGAAGGATTTTCAATGCCTCTACAACATCTTCACCATACTCTAGAGCAAGCTTGTAAATAACCTCAGCAAGCAGAAATGCATCTCCATAACTATGGTCTACTTTAAATTCTTTAGCTAGCTCGACATAGTTAGCTATTGTACCATTGAACGCTATAGCAATTCTATAGGAATCATTTCCAACGGTTATCGGCTGGGCTTGATAGTCTAAGTAGGCACCTGTTGTAGAATATCTTACATGACCTATACCACCAATAACATTGTCAACAGTATTTAAGATCTTTATAGAGTTTTCGTTGAAAACATCGAGGACATATCCCCTACTTTTCACAGTTTTTATGTAACCTTCCTTTGAGATTAACGCTATCCCTGCAGCTTCCTGACCTCTATGCTGGACTTCTACAAGTAGAGATATAATTGTAGAAAGAACATCGCTAGTACCTAAATACCCAACTATTCCACACATTATATACCACCCTCTATCTCTTCCTCAAGAACTCTATTATAGAGATTGATTATATTAGCGAGATCAAGTTTTGCTAAAATTTTGGAATTCTTGAGAAAAACTATGTTTGGGATATCCCTAACCCTACCTACAATACTAACCCTAGCTCCTAGTTTGTCTGCTAGTTCTAGAAATTTATTTAGGTATTTATTTTCTACTTCTACAATGTACCGAGCTTGAGTTTCAGAGAAAAGGATCTCGTCAATACGCTGAACTCCTCGAGCGAAAACTCTATCTATATCTACCTCGAAACCTATTCTCCCAGCTATAGCCATTTCCATCAATGTAGATACAAGACCTCCTAAACTCACATCGTGAACCGTTTTCACGAAGCCTAATTTAATAGACTTGTAAACAAATCTTCCGTTCCTAATCTCCGAAGAAGGCCTTGGCTTTGGTATCTCTCCTTCCTCTATACCATAGACTCTAGAAAGGTACTCACTACCACCTAACTCAGGATACGTAACTCCTATAACAGCTATATATGATCCATCTTCCTTGAAGTCGAAACCTGTTATTTTAGAAACATCGTAAACCTTGCCTACACCTACGATAGTTGCCGTCGGCTTTATCTGTTTACCTGTGTGATCTTCGTTATAAAAACTAACTTTCCCACCTACAACAGGTAGTTTAAGCTCTTCTGCTATCCATGCAACTCCTTTGATCATCATCTCGAAGTACCAGAAATGCTCAGGTTTCTCAGGGTTACCAGCATTTAGCTGATCGACAATTGCTAAAGGTTTAGAGCCTACAGCTACAAGGTTTCTAAAACATTCAGCAACAGCGTTTGCAGCACCGTTGAATGGATCTAGATACGTATACCTCGGATTAGCATCACCTTTAACAGCTATACCTCGTCTACTACCATCCAGAAGTCTTAGAACAGCAGCATCTCCATAACCAGGTTTGATGAGAGTTCTAATCCCTACTTCATGATCGTACTGTTCGTAGATCCATCTCTTAGAGGCTACATTAGGTGAGGTTAGAACCTTTACTATAGCTTCTTCGTAGCTAGACTCAGGAGGTAGCTTGTAGAGAGGCTTTAAACCCTTTAAAACATCTAAAGATGGTTTAGATTCTCTTCTTATAGGTCTTGGGTTTGCAAGCTCTCTTGCAGGTACTTCAGCCACTTTTACATTATTATAGAAAATTTTTATCAAACCATCATCTGTAAAATATCCTATAACGCTGTACAGAACATCGTACTCATTCAACACTTCAGCTAGATCCTCTATTTTCTCTGGATCGACAACCAGTAACATTCTTTCTTGACTCTCGGATACAAGGAGCTCTAAAGGCGTTAAGCTTTGTCTTGTATGTAATTTATCTAGATATATTACTACACCAAGATTATAATCAGATGCTGTCTCGCATATAGCTGTGGTTAAACCACCTCCACCAAGATCTTTGATGTACTTAACAACACCTTTATCAACAAGTATCTGAATAACATCTATTAATAACTTCTCTGTAAGAGGGTCTCCAACCTGGACAGCCCCTATATCCTTATCCACATCTTCAGCCAAGGGCTTAGAAGCAAAACTGCTCCCTAGTAGACCATCTCTACCTGTGGTGTTACCCATGATAACTATTAAATCTCTGGGTCTAGGAGAAGAGAGGATAACCTTATCAAACTTCGCTAAACCTACACAAGCAACGTTAACAAGAGGCTGAGAATTAAAAACATCATCAAACCATGTATCTCCTGCAACAGTGGGAATACCTATCCTATTGCCATAGTCACTTATACCTTTAACTATACCCCTTATAAGCCAATTAGCGTGAGAATTCCTAGGATTACCCATGTAGAGCATATCGAGCAAAGCTATAGGTTTTGCCCCCAATGATAGAATATCTCTTACTATACCTCCAACACCTGTTGCAGCACCATTATAAGGATCTACAGCTGACGGATGATTATGGCTTTCAATCTTAAAGACTACGACCCAATTTTTGAAAATCTCGACAGCAGGAGCATCTCTCCCAGGTCCAATAATAACATGTTTCCCTTCAGTTGGGAGTAATTTTAAGAGAAGTCTGCTACTTTTATAAGAACAATGTTCACTCCATTGAGCTTCGAACATAGCAAGTTCTTCAACTGTAGGTTCTCGTCCGAGGATTTTCTTAATCTCCTTAATTTCATCCTTATCCAAAGGCATTACCAACCCCTCTTAAGGGAATAAACTAAGCTTTCGAAGATTATTCTCCCATCTGATCTGAAGTTTCTAAAAACAAGAACACTTTCTGAAGCTCTTTCAGGATGAGGCATAAGCCCTAAGATAAGACCATTTTCAGAAGCAACACCTGCTATATCGTAAATACTCCCATTAGGGTTATCTCCTTTAGCATATCTTATTATAGGAGATCTAAGTAAAATATTACGATAATTCTCTTCATCTATATAGTACCTACCTTCACCATGTGCCACAGGCATATGTACTTCCTGTCCTTCCTCGACTAAGGATAACCACGGTCCTCTAGGCCTTTCAACGTATGTTCTTACCCATCTACACACAAACCTTCCATTCTCATTTGAGAGAAGTGCCCCTGGCAATAAACCAGCTTCTACAAGTATTTGGAAACCATTGCATATTCCAAGGACAGGTATTTCTCTATCTCTCGCATTGATAAGTTCTTCAATAGCAGGCGTTCTTGAAGCTATAGCCCCTGCTCTAAGCCAATCTCCATAGCTAAACCCCCCAGGAATAACAATAGCGTCCCAATCATTGATTGAGAACCTTTTATACCAAACTATTTCTGAATCTATGGATAGAATGTTTTTTAAAACATGGTGTACATCTTCATCGCAATTCGTACCAGGAAACTTTAATATAGCTACCTTAAACATGTATCCTCACCTCGATATCATGAACAACAGGATTGTAAATCCTTAATTTTTCGCACATCTCTTTAACCATCTTAATGGCATCTTCCTCGGAAGGCGCGTTAACGGTTAATAATAAGTATTTTCCAGCTCTAACTCTTTGAACCATGTTATATCCTTTCCTAAGTATTAAGTATCTATGTATAGTCTCTCCTTCAGGATCTTTAACTCCTTTCTTATTCGTAATAATAACTTCTACATGGTGTATAGATGTCATCTACCTTCACCTCAACAACTTGGGATAACTTTATATATGCTTTCAAAAGAAGAGCTACATCTCTACTTCTTCTAAAAACCTCTTTATCGAGATGATTACCATAATCGTCAATAACCCTAAAAGTATCTCCAGAAACCTCATCAGCTAGAATAATTTCATCTTTCTTTGTTTTACCGAACTCTAGCTTCATATCTATGAACTTAAGTTTTTTAGATTCAAAGAATTTAGTCAAAACGTTGTTAATTTTTAAGCTAAGATTCTTAATGATATCTAGCTCATCATAGGATAAAAGTTTAGTTCTAATAAGATCTTCCTCAAGGACTAGAGGATCGTGAAGATCATCATCTTTATAGTGAAACTCTATGAGCGGTGGATCTAATTGTTGTAAAGGTCTATAGATAGGCATTCTCTTAAAGAGTGATCCGTAGGCGTAATTTCTTACAATAACTTCTATAGGTATTATGCTAAGACGTTTAACAACTATTGATCTACATCCATCGTAATCAAGAAAATGAGTTTTAATACCATTCTCTTCGAGAAGTTTGAAGAAAAAAGCAGATAAACGAGCAGTTAGAACTCCTTTACCCATTGCAACAGCTTTAATAACTCCATCTAAGGCTGATACATCGTCTTTAAACTCCATAACGAGTCTGTCATCATCTAGGGAGTATACGCGTTTGCTTTTCCCTTCATAGATGAGCTGAGGTGTTTTCATCGTTCCACATTTACATTATTTATGTAATACCAAATATAAGTTTATCATTTACATAGCTTAACTTAAATATACATAAACTATGTATATTTACTACCATAGGTAAAAGTCGTTGACCAACGATATTTAGAAATGATATATACACATATTTATGTATATTTTCTACAGTTAAGTAAAGAGAAAACCTTATATAATTTATTACATAAATTTTGTATAATCGGTGATGCTTATACCAAAGGTTGGGATTATAATGGGTAGTAAAAACGATTGGGAGTATATGAAAGAAGCTGTTGAAGTTCTAAAACAGTTCGGGGTTGAGGTCGAGGCAAAGGTTGTATCTGCACATAGAACACCAGAGTTTATGTTTGAATATGCTAGAAAGGCAACTGAAAGAGGTATAGAAGTTATAATAGCTGGTGCCGGTGGAGCAGCTCACCTCCCTGGTATGGTGGCATCGTTAACCCATCTGCCTGTCATTGGTGTACCAATACCATCTAAGTATTTAAACGGTCTTGATTCGCTTCTATCAATTGTTCAAATGCCTTACGGTACACCTGTAGCAACGGTGGCTATAGGTAATGCTAGGAATGCAGCTCTTTTGGCTTTGAGGATTCTGGGGATCAAGTATCCTGAGATTGCTGAGAAGCTAAAGATGTTTGCAGAGGATATGAAGAATGAGGTTCTCTCTACAAGACTTGAGTAGAATGAGGATAGGGATCCTAGGGGGTGGACAGCTAGGATGGATGATGATTCTAGAGGGGAGGAGGTATCCTCTAACTTTCTACGTCGTGGATCATCTAAGTGCTCCTGCATGTAGATTAGCTGATAAATGTTTTAATTTCGATGAATACAAAGATATGGTAGAGATAGCAGATATCGTTACATATGAATTTGAACATCTACCCTACGAAGTTCTAAGATATGCAGAAGAAAAAGGTAAGCTTATCCCGAGATTAGATGTTGTAGAGCTTAAGCATGAACGTTGGAGAGAAAGAATGTTCTTTAAAAAACTAAGTATTCCTATCCCTAAGTTCTTCATTACAGAGGATCCTCTCGAGGTTCTTAAACTCGTAAGAAATGAGTTTAACTACTTAGCTGTTGTTAAACAGTCCAAAGGTGGTTATGATGGCAAGGGCCAGTTCTTTATTAAGAGTAGAAATGATTTTGAACAAATATATGACGCAATTGCTAAAATAAGAGATGTGTTCATAGTTGAAGAGTATGTAGAATTCGATTACGAAGCCTCAATTGTTCTTGCTCGAAATCATAACAATGAAATTCAGCTATATCCTCCTACATATAATATGAATGTTAAAGGGATTTTAGTATATAACTATGGACCTTTGAGGAACGAAATAGTGGCGAAGAAAATGTCTGATATAGCTGTAGAGATAGCGACTAAGCTTAACTATGTGGGGGTTATGGCTATAGAATTCTTTGTCAAAGATGGTGAGGTTATGGTTAACGAATTTGCTCCAAGAGTACATAATACAGGTCACTATACATTAGATGTAGCAAATGTTTCACAATTTGAACAGCATATTAGAGCTGTAATAGGTATAGGTCTAGCTGAAGTAGAAATCTTATCTCCGGGTGGTATGGTTAATATACTTGGTTTATCATTAAATAATATACCTATAGAGGTATTAAAGATAGGGAAAATTTATTGGTATGGAAAGAACGAGGTTAGGAGGAGAAGAAAGATGGGGCATATAAACATCATCGGGAAAAATGTAGAAGAAGTTGAAGAGAAGATAAGACATGTTACTAAACTTCTTTACCCCGAAGGTGTTGAAAACTACGTCTAGGTGATGGTATGTGCATATGATGGAGTTCATGACTAGGTACGATTTTGAGAAATTGTCAATTGCAACTTTAGCTAGTCATTCATCTCTTCAGATATTCCATGGTGCTAAAATGGAGGGTTTCAGAACAATTGCTATAGTTGTTGAAGATAGACTTTGGTTCTATGAACAATTCAAACATTTGATAGACTACTTTGTAGTTCTAGATAGTTGGAGAGAGCTTTGTAGAAAAGATGTTGTTAAAGAACTACAGTCATTCAATGCTATTATAGTTCCTCATGGTAGCTATGTAGAGTACGTAGGTCTTGAGTGTGCTGAGAATATTGAGGTACCTATATTTGGATTAAGGAAATTGTTTAAAGTTGAAGCAGATCAATGGGCTAAAATGAATCTTCTTCAGAGAGCAGGAATACCTATACCAAAGATCTACAGAATTAGTGATAAAGTAGATAGGCTGGTTATAGTTAAACTACCTGGTGCTAAAGGTGGTAAAGGTTACTTCTTAGCTAAGAGTAGTGAAGAAGTTGTAGAAGGTCTTAGGGAAAGAATGGTAGAAGGTCTAATAAAGTCTTTTGAAGAAGCTATGATACAAGAGTATTTAATAGGTGTTACAGCGTATTTTCATTACTTCTATAGCCCAATCCTAAATAGAGTAGAGATATTAGGAGCAGATATTAGATATGAAACGAATGTTGATGGCCTTAGAAGATTATCGCAAGATATAGTTAAAGAACTTGGTATTATACCCACATTTATAGTTGTAGGTAATCTACCGCTCGTCCTAAGGGAAAGCTTATTGATAAAGATTTTAGACTATGGTGTTAAATTCGTTGAAGAGACTAAGAGAAGTGTACCCCCTGGGGTGATAGGCCCTTTCTGTTTGGAGAGTGTTATAAATGATAAAATGGATATTAAAGTTTTCGAGTTCTCAGGTAGAATTGTTGCAGGTACTAATCTCTACATAGATGGTAGCCCATATTCATATCTATATTGGAGCGAACCGATGAGCACAGGTAGGAGGATAGCTAGAGAAATTAAATTAGCAATTCAGAGGAATCTTATAGAAAAAATTTTAACTTAGTATACATAGACTATGTAAATACTAGGTATCCTTATCATTAAATAAATTCTAATCTTTTTACAAAAACTTTTATAATTTCTCTTAAGATTAATTAGTGTGTGAAAACCTTGAGCTATCGTTATATGTCTAAAGAGTTGTTAAAAAGCTATAGACTTGATGTAGAGGCAATTCATATAGCGAGTATAGCTAGTCATTCTGCTCTCGATGCTTTCGACGGAGCTAAAGACGAAGGTTTTAAGACTATTGCTGTATGTCAAAAAGGTAGAGAAATGCCTTACCTCAGATTTAGAAGAGTTGTAGATTATCCAGTAATTCTTGAAAAGTTTTCAGATATAGTAAAAGATGATGTGATATTGGATCTAAGATCTAGGAATTCTATCTTTATTCCTAATAGAAGTTTTGCTGTATACGTAGGCTATGATAATATCGAGCATCGTTTTCCTCTACCTATCTTTGGGAATAGGTACCTACTTAGGTATGAAGAGAGAATAGGAGAGAAATCCTATTACAAGCTTTTAGATGAAGCGAGAATTAGGAGACCTAGAACATTTTTGAACCCAGACGAGGTTGATCGACCTGTAATAGTTAAAATGCCTCATGCAAGAAAACGTGTAGAGAGGGGATTTTTCGTAGCTGTTGATAGAGATGATTTCTGGAAAAAATTTAGAAAACTTGTTTCCGATGGTGTTATAAATGAGAAAGATCTTGAGAAATCTTCAATAGAAGAGCTTGTGATAGGAGCTCATTTCAATGTAAACTACTTTAGGAGTATCGCTAGAGGAGATGTAGAGATTATAAGTATTGATAGAAGGATTCAAACAAATCTAGATGGTTTTTTAAGGCTTCCAGCTGATGTACAGATAGATCTTCGAGATATTATAGATGTAGAGATGATTGAGATAGGACATGAAATGGCTACGATCAGGGAGAGCATGTTGGAGAAGTTGTTTGAGATAGGGGACAGGTTTGTCAATGCAACAATGAAGTTAGAGCCTCCTGGTATTATAGGACCTTTTACTCTTCAACTCATGGTAACAACAGATTTAGATGTAGTTGTATTCGATGTTGCTACAAGGATAGGTGGTGGTACAAATGTTCATATGGGTATCGGAGGTCAGTATAGCAAACTTTACTTTGGTAAACCTGTTAGCATGGGTAGAAGAATAGCTATGGAGATAAAGGACTGTCTCTATAAGGGATGCCTAGAAGATATTGTAACCTAAGGTGATTAATATGGATAGTATATGTGTTTTTGATTGGAGGTACGGATCTGAAGAAATGAGGAATATATTTAGAGCTGATTCGATGGTTAAACGGTACATAGCTGTTGAGAAAGCGATTCTCTATGGATTAGCTAAAGCAGGTATAGCGCCTGAAAAATGTTACGAAGTTATAGATAAATGCGCATCGCAGATATCAGCAGAGGAAATATATGCTAAGGAGAGAGAACTAGGGCATGATATAGCTTCTCTAGCTTACTTGCTTGGAGAGAAGTGTGGTGAATGTGGTAGATATGTGCATCTAGGTGCAACAAGCTATGATATTGTTGATACAGCGTGGGCTTTGGCTTTCCAAGAAGCTTTAAACATAGTGCTTAAAAGACTTAGAAAAGTAATAGAAGTTCTCATTGAAATGTCTCTGAAATATGCTGAAACACTAATGGTTGGCAGAACACATGGTCAGCATGCTCTCCCTATAACTTTTGGATTCAAACTAGCTAACTATGTATATGAATTTGTTCGTAGTTACGAAAGATTTTGTGAATGTAGAAAAAGAGTTGTAAAAGGTAAGATGAGTGGAGCTGTAGGTACAATGGCTGCTTGGGGTGATAAAGGACTGGATATCGAAAAATACTCGTTAGAGGTTCTTAGGCTAGAACCCCATGTAATATCAACTCAAGTTGTTTCTAGAGATGGGTTTGCAGAACTTGTATCAAACTTAGCTATATTAGCAAGTCAGTTGGATAGATTTGCTCTTGAGGTTAGAGAGCTTTCTAGACCTGAGATAGGGGAGGTATATGAAGCTGTTAAGAGAGTTGGTAGTAGCACTATGCCACATAAGAGAAACCCTGTTACAGCAGAGAGAATATCAGGGTTAGCAAAGGTTTTAAGAGCTTTCGTAGTAACATCGTTAGAGAATATACCGTTAATGCATGAGAGAGATCTGACAAATAGTAGTAGTGAAAGAATTCTACTACCCCATGCATTTCTGATTATAGACCAGATGCTTATGGATATGGAGAAACTCCTGTCGATTCTGTACATAGATGAAGAAGCTATGAAGAAGAACCTAGAGCTAATGAAAGGCGTGATAATGTCTGAAGCAGTTATGGTCAAAATGGTTGAAAAAGGAGTTCCAAGACATGAAGCACATAAGAAGATGCAAAATCTTGTAATGACTATGGATAGCGGGGAAAGCTTCTTAGACAGATTGATAAGAGATGAAGAGATATCTAAACTATTTACTCGTGAAGAACTCGAGCAGATACTGAATTACAAGAGTTATTTAGGATCGTATAAGAAAATCATTGAAAGAACGATATCATATGCTAGAGAAGTTCTAAGTAAATGTTGAAGTAGAAGTATGATTGACCTTAGTCAAAAAAAAAGCAAAGCTTTTTAACTGTAAAGATTTGAATAGATAGAAATACATTATATTGACTTTGATATAATTTTTACATACCTATTTTCTTTCTCCGGCAACAGCAACATTTCTCACGCATACAGCTGGTACAAGCATGTTAGCTACTAATTCTACTTCTCTTGAAAGAGCTTCGAAATCTTCGTTAAGAAGTTTGTAGATGTTCCCAGATATGGTTATTCCTTTTACTGGTTGGACAGGTTCACCATTTCTATAGTATATAGCATTTGTAGCAGTAGCACCAAGGTTACCATTAACAGGGTTAGATAGCCATTCACCTATAGTTGAGTATACAACTAGAACATCTCTAGAATCTCTAATAATATCTTCTACGGATTTTGTGCCAGGTATAACGATGAAATTAGTTGCGTTAGGTGTAGGGGGTGATCCTAATCCTGGTCTAACAGCGTTTCCGGTTGATTCTTGGTTATCGATATAAGCTGTATATGTATCATATAAATAGGTTAAGAGAACACCTTTATCTATAACAGTTTTTCTTTTAGTTGGGACACCCTCGTCATCGAAGGGAGCTGAGCCTATCATGTTGGGGGCAGCTCCATCATCTACAATCGTTATGTTCTCTGACAATACTTTTGTGAATAACTTCTTAGCAAGCGGGGATCTATTCTTTTGAACTTGATCTGCTCTAACAGCAGGTACTAGTAATGCTCTTAGTATAGCAGCGAAAACAGATGGCATGAATATTATGCTGTACTTCCCTGTTTCAATGGGTTTTGCTTTAAGAGTTGATATAGCAATGGTTGTCGCATCTTTTACAAGTGTTTCAAGGTTGAATTCTTTGAATGTTGGAGCGTAGTAGTATTTGTAGTAAGAACTTTCGTAACCTTCTTCAGATGCTTTAACCTCTACGATGAAGGAGAACAAAGTTTTTTCATAGGTTATAACATTTGTAGAATAGGTATTGGCAATCCATTTACGTATAACACTTGCATTGATAGCGACTTCGTTCGCTGAAGCTCTTCTATCTACCTGAGGAGGTATTTTAAGTGTTTCTCTAATAATTGATGTAAGTGTATTAGTATCTAATGCTTTAATTCTATCATCGATAAGATCAAATGTAGATGTATAACCGCAACTCTTTGGCAACGATATCCAGTTAGGATCTTCAGGAACAACCCTTGCTATAGATACAGCTTTCTCTACAAGATTAAGAACATCGTTTTCAGAAGATATAACACTACCTTGAACAGTTACTTTCTTACCTATAGCAATTCTTACATCTGCTGTAGCTATAGTTCCCCTCCTAGCACCTTCTACTCCTTTACTTGTAGCATATACGCTTACCTCCTTCTCTTCAATAATATGTAGCTCAACTTCTGATGCACCAAGTTCTTCAGCTTTCTTAATAGCTTTACTAACTACAAGTTCTATATCGATCATCTCGAACCCACCACAAGCTTCTTTACTCTTACGTGAGGACCCCCATCGCCTACTCTAACCATTTGCCCCATTTTACCACACCCACCAAAAACAGATGTAGTTACATTAAGATCGTTAGCAACCATATCTACGTTCTTCAGAACTTCAAGTATATTACCGCTAACGATTACGCTTCTCACAAGCTCCCCCATCTCTCCCTTTCTAATGATGTAGGAAGGACCTACACCAAACGTGAATGTTCCTAGAGCTGGGTTTACCTGACCTCCACCAGCACCTCTTCCTTTGAGGTATACCCCGTAGTCTATTCCCTCAAAAAGTTCTTCAACTTTTGCATCCTCTGACAACATGTAAAAGTTTGTTTGTCTAACAATTGTGTTGAACGTTATGTCCTGAGCTCTAGCATTACCTGTAGGTATTTGTCCAAGCTTTTTAGCTGTTACAATACTATTTAGATAGCCCGCAAGGACTCCATTCTTAACGATGTACGTCACCTTCTTCTCAATACCATCGTCATCGAATGGTACTGGGTAACCCCCTGAAACCATACCGTCGTCGACTATGGTGACTTTTTCGCTAGCTACAACCTGACCTAGTCTCCCCTTTAGAACAGATAGATCTGAGTAAACAGCATCGCCTTCTGAAGCGTGTCCGAAAGCTTCGTGGAGTAGTAGTCCAACAAGTTCATTATCTACAACAGCTTGATAAACACCTGGTGTAATTGTTGATGCTTGAGAAGCTCTATAAGCTAGGTCATTTATCTCGTTTACGAAGGAACTCCAGTCGAATTTCTCGATAAACTCGTAACCCCCTATAAATGTTTTCTGATCACCAACTCTTTCAACAATATCTCCATACCTAGCTACAGCTAGATGAGATAAACCGATAGCTACAACCTCTACCTGGACCTTGGAGCAGAAGCTGGATACTATGTACTTTCTATCGATTTCACATCCATATCTAGTAAAAGCTGAAACTATGCCTTCCTTCTTCATGCTCTCATTGTTGAGATTATTAACTAGTTTAACCTTTGTCTCCAAGTCTACATCAAATGGGTTAACCTTGAACTCCGTTCTATAGCTACCTCTAGCACCCTTTACCTCTTCACCTACCAACCTCTTCTCAGAACCGTATTCAAGAGCTTTAGCTACCGAAATTGCCTCATCAACAATTTTAGGGATAGAATCTCTATCTACAATAGATGCATAGCTATATCCCACCGAACCCCCTACGAAAACAGTCAATCCTAATCCACTCACTCTCGAAATACTGCAAACCCTTAAAATACCATTATCAAAAACTATACTTTCATAAACTTTCTCTTGAACTCTAACAATAGCATCTTGAGCTCCCCTATTCAGAGCTTCATTAAGAATCTTCTCAGCTAAATCAACTAGATACTCCATATTCCAACCTCTGTACCACGAACTCTCTACAGCTAGGTATTTAATAATTGTACACAGCAGATATATGCTTATCATAAAGAATTGCTAAAGAAAAATACAGTGCATCCTCATATCGTTAAGCAATAGATATTAAACATTTTCCTCGACAATTAAAGCAATTTCATCGTCTTGTACATCTATTAGTTTTCTTAAGAAATATTCAGCGAAATTGTGTCATTTTGTACATGACGATAATGTCATCTTGAGTAGGTACTATAAAGGTTTTCAGAATACTGAAATGCTGTGAGGCGTGTATAAGATGAAGCTAAGTTTTACCTATGGAAATATAGAGACCCTGCTTAAAATTATAGCCATAGTCATTATCGTAGCGTTGATACTGTTTCCAGTATATACATTGGCATGTATTGACCCTAGTAGTAAGTATGCTGTTGAAGTTGCTTTAAATAAACCAGGGATAAGATACAACTTAACGTCATTAGAGAAAGTAACTAATGAAAGTAGTATGAAGATAGATAGCTCCGTATACCAATTCAAATACAGGATTTACTATGTATATGATTCAGCTAAAACATTTGTAGAGAAGATAGAGCTTCTTGTGATATTATACGAAGCTAAATTTTCGAATGGTGTACCCTATATTGAGGATCTCACAGAAGGTTCTATAGAGTATTATCTAGGTATAAGGGTGGAGCCTATCACATTCAATACTATAGTGAATCAAACAGAGGATTATTTATACATGTTAAGATCTGTGTTAAAAGATGTTCTACAGTATCTCACTGAAAAAGATGTTATAGTAGGGTTAACTATCAATGACATCTCTAAAATTGTTAGTATAGCGAAACCTGGTTTAGCTAGTTGGAATAGCAGACTGATTTATTTAAATACATTAGGTACATGGGCTCCATACTACGAACTTGTAAGTAAAGGACTCATTACTGGAGCACTACTCAGAGGAAATACCTGTGTTATAAAGGCATCTATAGATATTGCATCGATAGAATCATTAAAACCATTACTAAATACATCAGTCACGGCATACAGCTTTCCAACATCTCTACCTACTTCATCTCCACATATCCCAGTTCCATTACCTACACCATCTATATACACCATAACGCTAAGTATCACTACATCTTATCCAATTTACACCGAGGCTTCAGTTACTGGGACTAATCCCCCACCTACGGCCTCATCACCACCCCAACAATCCACAGTCACCATAACTACTTCTTCATTTGTAGAGACCTCAGCATCGATAAAGATTACGATAATGCAACAAAGTAAGTCATATAATGGAATACCTGTCGCGATATCTATACTAACAGGAGTTATAGCAGCAACAATAGTTTACCTCTATATTTCAAAACACTGGTTTAGCTAGGAATTCACTTATTTTATTTAACTCTATTACTATAACCATAACCTAAAGGAGGTAAACGATGCCTATCAGTAGAGAAGAGGTTGAAGCATATCTTAGATTAAATAGATACGGTAAACCTATAACTATCAGAGGGTTCCAGAGGTTGATGGGGTATAAAAGCCCTGGTCAAGCTTAACGTATGCTTAAGAAACTCGAGAGGCTCGGTCTTATCGAGAGAGTATCTTCCTCTGAATTTATAGCTAAAAAGATTTACCTCCAGAACTTTCACAGTTTATTATAGTTGGAGGATATATTCTACCTAGAGCAGTCATATATACAGTATATTCATTAACAAGTGTTATCACGTACATACTTCTAGCAAATCCACCTATTCACCTAATAGTGTTGTTAATGGCATTAATAGCTCCCCACCTGGTTGAGATATTTTCAGCATTAGATCTACTAAAAAAGCTTAGGAGATCGGAATAACTATAGCTAAAGATTTTCGAGGCTGTTACAGGTTTGAAGTGTTTTGTAATTAGCTGTAAACACCTCTAAATATTTCTCAAGGCTATGATATATGCTGAGCTTCTACAAAATTTATAAACATAAGAGCCTTAATACCCATCGGTGTCCCCGAATTTCCGAGACCCGCAGAGCTCTGAACCACTAGGCAACTAGTGGTGAGCTACTGCGGTGAGGAGGCTCGGGGGTAGCGTAATGAGCCACCT
>Ga0272445_1000288_pt1 | contig 49354 bp, 51 predicted proteins | sample YNPCB0031_FD_194404 | JGI IMG/M metagenome (GOLD analysis project Ga0272445, IMG submission 194404) | Hot spring sediment microbial communities from Yellowstone National Park, WY, United States - YNP-CB-003-1 | ecosystem: Environmental > Aquatic > Thermal springs > Hot (42-90C) > Sediment... | reverse complement strand
TCGTTCAGCCCCCTTCAAGGGGGCGTTCCCTGCGAAGCAGGGAGAACGAAAGGGGGTAAAATTCTTTTTCAACTTGACCCTTCAGGAATATATAAATATAATATACACAAAATTAATAACAGTATGTTTTTTCACCTCCATCTTTTTTATCTGAAATTTATTATCCATAGAAAAAAATTTCGTGTCAAGCAATTTTTTCACTGCTTTCTGAAAGAAAAAATTGTTGAGCCTCAGGAGATAAAACCTGTGAATAGTATGGATGAAATTCCTGGGTCTCCTTTCTCTATCCAACTAACTTGGGTTTTTCACCGAGCAAGAACTTAAAGGCGGGAACGATTTCAATGATTTTACCATCTATTTTGTGCATACCTTCCTTATCATCAGAAACAATATATCCCCTCTTTACTTTAAATTTTTTCATAAAGGCAAGTATTCCATCAAACGATATCTTACCATATTTTATCTCAACGGGTATTGGTTCTTTCTCCGGAATAATTATATCAACCTCGTTTTTGTATGGGTCTCGCCAGAAAAATTCTGCTTTCAACTGGTCAACAATTACCCATTCAAATACGCGGGATTTTGACAGATTATCATCTCTAAACAGGAGGTCAACGGAAATTATGCCCGGGTAATACTTTTTTAACTTTCTTTCAACTTTTCTCCTGCTTCTGGCAAAGTTATACAGCTTTTTTAATAAAAAGGAACTTTCAAGATAATTCAAATAATTCGCAAGCGTCTGTCTTGAAATTTTTAGCTCTTTTGACAACTCTGTAATTTCCAATAGATTGCCCGGCTCCTCACAAAAAATATTCAATAAGGATTCCAATACCGAAATATCTTTGAGTTTAAAAAGGAATGGGATGTCTTTATAGACAACTCTATCAACAATACTTTCCTTTACATATTTTTTTATTACTTCTTTTTCCTTTACCCCGACGAGTTCTGGAAAACCCAGAGTTAAAACAAACTCAGAGAATGCTTTTTTTAATTCCTTTTCATAAATAGAAACGGGCTTATAAGAAATATCTTTAAAACCGAGGAATTCTTTAAATGATAAACGCTCAACTTTAAACTCAAAAATCCTTCCTGCAAGTGTTTCTTTTGATTTCTTCTTTATAAATAACGACTCGGAACCCGAGATTATTATTTTAATTTTATCTTTGAATAAATCGTAAATTCGTTTAATTTGCTCCTCCCAGTTATTAACCTTCTGGATTTCATCAAAAAGAAATATGTATTTTCCTTCTCTTAGATTTTTTTCTAATAATTCTTCATATCTGTCCAGCACCTCCTTTATTCTTATGTCCCTGAATTCATCAAATGAAAAGTAAACGATATTCTTTGGGTCAAATCCTCCTTTTATAGAGTCCTCAATAATTTTATACATTATAGTTGTTTTACCTACCCTTCTTAAACCGGTGAATGCTATTATCTGTGGGAGTTTCAAGAAATTTTTTATCTGAGCATAAACATCCCTTGGTTTGAAATGAGGTTCAAACTTTTCCTTCCACCAGGGATTTGACTGGAGGATTACCTCTTTAATATCTGCCATATTTATTTAACCTAAAATCTATTTTGTGTTAATTACATTTAACCTAAAATTTATCCCTTGTCAAGTTTCTGCATCCTGGTTTTTTAGCCGGTCCTTATGTCAGAAAATCAAAAATCCTTCCCAGAAATTGTCAGCTTTTTCAGAACCCTCTTTTTATATTTTCGGAATGCTGTTTTGTTTGAGGAGCTGGATGAGGGCGTCTATTTTTATCCCCCTGTTTTCCTTCCCATCCCTGAACCTTATGGAAACTGTTTCGGATGATTTCTCCTTCTCACCGACAATTACCATAACAGGTATTTTCAAAATCTGTGCTTCTCTTATCTTGTATGAAACCTTCTCATCCCTCACATCTGCGGTCGCTCTGAAGCCATTTTCTATGAGAATAACTTTTATCCTTTCTGCATAATCCCTGCTCTTCTCAGATATGCTCATAACCCTCACCTGTTCAGGGGCAAGCCAGAATGGAAATGCTCCCCTGTAATGCTCAATCAAAACTCCTAAAAACCTCTCCAGGGAACCCATTATTGCCCTGTGTATCATTATTGGTGTATGGAAGAGGTTATCCTTTCCCCTGTATGTTATCTCAAACCTCTGGGGAAGGTTGAAATCAACCTGAATTGTTGAACACTGCCACTCCCTTCCGAGGATGTCCTTTATCTTTATGTCAATTTTTGGTCCATAAAAAACACCCTCTCCTGGGTCAACGGTGTAATCAATTCCTTTCTTTATAAGGGCTGTTCTTAATGCCTCCTGTGCGAGGTTCCAGACCTCATCAGAACCGACATACCTTTCAGGACGGGTTGAGAGATATACATTGAAGCCAGAGAATTCAAAAATTTTCAAAAACCTCATTGTCTGGTCAAGGATTTTCATTATCTCTTCCTCAAGTTCCTCATTGCTGACAAATATATGGGCGTCGTCCTGGGTGAATCCCCTTACCCTAAGGAGACCGTGAAGAACCCCTGACCTTTCAAATCTGTAAACCGTTCCAAGTTCTGCAAATCTTACCGGAAGGTCCCTGTAGCTTCTGACCCTACTCTTATAAATAAGGATGTGGAATGGACAGTTCATTGGTTTCAACTGATAAAGGATGTTTTCCACATCCATTGGAGAGAACATGTTTTCTCTGTAGAAATCCAGGTGACCGCTTTTCTTCCAAAGGTCTAACCTCGCAATATGAGGGGTGTAAACGAGCTCATAACCTTCCCTTATGTGAAAATCCTTCCACAGGTCCTCAATTATCTTCCTTATTATCGCACCCGCTGGATGCCAGAAAACAAGACCTGCTCCTGCTTCCTCCTGAAAGGAAGCAAGCTCAAGGTCCTTCATCAACCTCCTGTGGTCCCTTTTCTTTGCCTCTTCAAGAAGTTCAAGAAATTTTTTCAATCCCTCCTCATCGGGAAAGGATGTTCCATATATTCTCTGAAGCATCTCCCTTTTTTCATCTCCTCTCCAGTATGCTCCAGAGGTGCTCAAAAGTTTGAATGCCTTTATGTATCCGGTGGAGGGAATGTGTGGACCCCTGCATAGGTCGATAAAATCTCCCTGCTGGTAAAGGGATACATTCTCATCTCCAATTTCTTCAAGAATTTCTACCTTATACCTTTCTCCCTTCTTTTTAAAAATTTCAATCGCTTCCTCCCTCTTCACTTCCATTCTTATAAATTTCAAATCCTCCTTTATTATCTCCCTCATCCTTTCTTCTATTCTTTTGATGTCTTCCTCTGTAAAAGGTTTATCAAGGTAGAAGTCGTAATAAAAGCCCTCTGATGTAGCAGGACCTATCGCATACTTTGCATCGGGAAAGAGGGATTTAACCGCCTGCGCCATAACATGGGATGTGCTGTGCCTGAGTATTTCTATTCCCTTTTCTGAATCAATCAAAACCGGCTTAACCTCCTCGCCGTTCCATTCAGCAGAAAGGTCCTTAAGTCCACTATTCGTTTCACCTGCTATAATCTTCTCTCTCAGTTCAGGAAACCTCTCATATAGATGTTCACCAATTGTCTTCATTTTTTAGAGATAATACTACCAATTTTTGATTACTCAAACAACTATTCCGTTTTCGTCACCATCGGTAAAGGAACGTGCTCAATTGGAAACCTCTTTTTCCTCCGTTCTCCTTTCCCTTTTTATGTATTCAGGAAAATGCTCAATTATAAACTTCTCTATCCTGTAGTTTATCAAATCAGGCTGTTCAACGAGCCCTGCGTGGCTCCCCTGTCTAAGTATGAGAATTTCGGAGTTCGGAATAAGCTTGTGCATTTTTAAAGAAAGCCACAATGGCGTAAATACATCCTTTTCCCCTGCTATTATGAGGACCGGACAATTTATCTTCCTCAAATAACTCCTTGCGGAGTGCCTCTGCATGGCATCTGCCATCTTAAAAAATACCCTCAGATCAAGAGAGACAAGGTGCTCAAAATAAGGCTTCATATCCTCATAACTGCAAAGGGTCGGATGGATTATGAAGAGCCTCGCAAAATGATACGAAAACTTTTTGCTCATTATCCATCTCCACACCCTCGTGGGAATCTCAGGGTTTCTTTCAACAAGATACTTAGCTGCCTTGAAAACATAGAGGCTTCCCTTCCAGTCAAAAAATGTATTTGCAGGATGCTCGTAGGTCCCCAGGATTGGAATAAGACCTAATGTCCTTTCAGGGAAAAGGTGCCAGAACTCAAGGATTACCTGAACTCCCATGCTGTGCCCTATGAGAATTGCCTTCTCTATTCCCAATTCATCAAGGATTGCCTTTATGTCCTTTGCATTTGTCTCCATTGAAAAGTTGGAAAGGTCCTTTGGTATAGGGCTTTTTCCATGTCCCCTGTAATCCCATGTTATCACCGATGCTCCCCATTTTGTGAAATATTCGGTAATGTATTTCCAGAAAAATCGTGAAACCCCTACTCCGTTGCAACATACCATAGGCAGTCCTTCTCCCTTCACTGAATAAAAAATTCTCTCGCCGTCAAAACTTTTAACAAATCCCTCTTTACTCTTCATAACTTCTCACCTCTTCAAAAAATTTTTCAATTCTGGAGAGATACTTTCTTGATATGAATTCCCTGTTCTTTAATTTATTCAAAACAAATGTTGGTCCCATGTTGTATGCTACAAAGGCAAGCTCTAAATCATTAAATGTATCAAGCATCTTCCTGAAGTAATATACTCCCATTTTAAGATTGTATTCGCAGTCAAAAAGGAGTTCCTCTGAAAAGGGAATTTTTAACTCGTATGCTATATCCCTCCCCACATCAGGCTTTATCTGGGTTATTCCAATGGCTCCTTTATTTGAAACTCCATACTGTTTAAAGGAACTCTCAACATAGGCAAGGAGGTAAATCAGAAGAGAATCCCCTTCCTCCTTTTCTGACAATTCTTTTAATTTATGACAGCACTCTCCCCTGCATCGCTTCATCAGCTTTTCTAATAAAACCCTGTCCTTTGAAAACTCCAGGAAGTCCTTTTTAAACCCATTATTCTCTCTTAAAGCAATTGCTGTCTCTTTCGGGGAAAATATAAAAAGAAATAAGAAAAAGAAAAGGAGGGCATGCTCTGCCCTCCTTATCAGGGGGTGCTTATTTCTTCCAGATAGCACTTACTCTCTTCCTGAAGTTCTCTACATACTTTCTCAGGTCTTCCACCTTCACAGGGGAAGAGGAAGCAATCTGCCTCACCCTCTCTTCAATCTCTTTAGCTCTCTTTTCAATATCTGCTCTGAGCCCTTCAACCGTTGCTCTCAACCCATCAACAGCTTCTTTCACCTCTGTCTCTGAAACCCCGCTTCTCTCCATTAGCTTCTGGAGCATCTTGTCGGTTTGCTCGGAAAGCAACTTTGTAGCGCTCAACACCCCAATCCAGGTCTTCTTGAACCATTCCTGCACCCCTACTTTTTTCTCCTTTTTTGCCGCCTTTCTTCTTGCTGTTCCCTTTGCCATTTCTTCACCTCCTTAAAATTTTTTGAAATGATATAATAGCAGAAAACAAATGTCAAGCGAAATTTGACACATTGCGTCAAAAAAAGTGTTTTAAAATCAAAAAGTTATGTTCTCCTTTTTTGCCTCTCACAAAAAAACTCCCATGTCCTTTTAAATCCTTCTCTTAACGAAACTTTCGGTTCCCATTTCAAAATCTTCTTTGCCAGAGATATATCTGGCTGTCTCCTCACAGGGTCATCTGGCGGAGGAGGCAGATATCTTATTCCCAGCTTTTTACCTGTAACCTCCATTACCAGATTGGCTAAATCCTTTATCTTCCATTCCTCAGGATTCCCGAGGTTGACGGGACCATTGTAATCCGACTCCATAAGTTTAAGGAGCCCGTCAATCATGTCATCTATATAACAAAAACTCCTCGTCTGTTCACCATCTCCATATATCGTTAAAGGCTCATCGTTCATCGCCTGCTTTATAAAATTTGGTATCACTCTACCATCATCAAGTCTCATTGCGGGTCCGTATGTGTTGAATATCCTCGCTATCTTCACATCAAGGTTGTGAATCCTGTGATAAGCCATGGAAAGGGCTTCTGCAAATCTTTTAGCCTCGTCATAAACCCCCCTCGGTCCAACGGGGTTCACATTTCCCCAGTATGTTTCTTTCTGTGGATGCTCAAGAGGGTCACCGTAAACTTCTGATGTAGAAGCAAGAAGAAACCTCGCCTTCTTGTGCAAGGCAATTCCAAGGGAGTTATGAGTCCCGTGAGCACCCGCCTTCAAAGTCTGAATTGGATACCTTATATAATCCTTTGGACTCGCTGGAGAAGCGAGGTGAAAAACCCTGTGGATCTCTCCTTCAATATACAAAGGCTTTGTAATGTCATGTTTTAGAAAAGAAAATCCCTTTCTATTCAACAGGTCTTCAATGTTTGAGAGGTCACCAGTTAAAAGATTGTCAACGCATATAACCTCCATCCCCATCTCAATTAACTTTCTTGAAAGGTGGGAACCTATGAAACCAGCTCCTCCTGTGACAAGAACTCTCATCTTTCACAAGCTTTTTTTATCCTTCTCAAACTCTCTTCTACTCCAAGAGACTTGATGACATCAAATATTCCAGGGCTTACCGTCCTTCCGGTGAGCGCAAGCCTCACTGCCTGCGCTACATGAACGAGCTTCAAACCGAGAGAATCTGCTATCTCTCTAAAACCTTTTTCCAGAATTTTCTCATCAATCTCATCATTTTTTATGGATTCAAGAAAAGAAACAACCTTTTTCAAAGATGCTATTCCCTTCTCGTCAAAAAACTTCCTCTCACCTTCTTCATCGTATTTAAGTTCCTGGAGAAAATAAAATGCAGACATTTGAGCTGCTTCTTTGAGTGTTTTGGCTCTTATTTTTACATGCTCAAGGAGATATAAATATCCCCTTTCCGGTGCAGGATTTATTCCCATTTTTTTTAGAAATTCCTCAATCATCGGATAAAGCTCCTCTGCACTTTTTTTCCTCATGTATTCAGCATTCAACCAGTTCAACTTCTCAATCTTGAAAACCGAAGGGGATTTTCCAACATCCTTTATATCAAACAGCCTTATGAGCTCATCAATTTCAAATATCTCCTGATCACCGTATGACCATCCAAGTCTTACAAGGAAATTTACCATAGCAGATGGAAGGTATCCCTCTTCCCTGTAGCTCAACAGAGCGGTAGCACCATGCCTCTTGCTCAACCTTCCCCGGTCTTCTCCGAGGATAAGAGGCACATGGGCAAAGGAAGGGATTTCCACTCCAAGAGCTTCGTAAAGAAGTATCTGCTTGGGAGTATTATTTATGTGGTCTTCACCCCTTATTACATGTGTAATTTTCATGTCAATGTCATCCACAACTACAGAGAGATGGTATGTGGGCATTCCGTTGGAACGAAGGATTACAAAATCCTCTATTTCTTCCGCATTAAAACGAAGCTCACCCCTTATCATGTCTTTAAACTTTATAATTCCCTGCGAGGGCGACTTGAACCTTATTGCAAAGGGCTGGGCTTTCACTTCCTTTATGTTCCTGCATTTTCCATCATACCTCGGGGGAATACCGCTTTTTAATGCCATTTCCCTTTTTTTCTCAAGCTCTTCCGGGGAGCAATAGCATCGGTAAGCTTTTCCCGATTCAAGAAGAATATGAGCTACCTCTCTATATCTTTCCAGCCTCTTACTCTGAAAATACGGACCCTCATCCCATTTTAAACCAAGCCATTCAAGCCCTTCAATTATATCTTTCACAAAATTTTCTGATGACCGTTCTACATCTGTATCCTCTATCCTGAGTATGAACTTCCCATTATTGTGCCTGGCATATAGCCAGTTAAAAAGAGCAGTCCTCGCTCCCCCGACATGAAGGTAGCCTGTAGGAGAAGGAGCGAATCTCACCCTCACCATCATTCCACCTTCAAAACCACTTTACCAATTACCTCCCTCTCCTCAAGAATTCTATGCCCTTCCTTTGCATCTTTAAGTGGAAGGACCTTATAAACAACCGGCTTCAATATTCCTCTTTTCACGAGTTCCAGGACCTCAAACAGGTCTCCCTTTGAGCCCATAGTTGAACCTATTATGGATAACTGCTTGAAAAAGACATGCCTTAAGTCAATACTTGCATTGAAACCAGATGTGGCACCACACAGAACTATTCTTCCTCCCCATTTCAACGATGCCATCTTTTTATCCCAGTGTATTACACCAGTATGATCAAGGATTAAATCCACACCAATCTTCGTGAGCTCCTTTATTCTCTTTGTAATGTCCTCTTTTGAGTAATTGATGACCTCATCTGCTCCGAGTTCCTTTGCCTTTGAAAGTTTTTCATCACTTGATGCTCCTGCTATCACATAAGCTCCCATCGCCTTTGCAATCTGAATTGCAGCAGTGCTCACTCCGCTTCCAGCAGCGGTTATGAAAACACTCTCTCCGGGCTTCAACTTTGCTTTTTTCACAATCATGTGCCATGCTGTAAGAAAGACAAGAGGAATCGCAGAGGCGGATTCAAATGAAAGACCCTCCGGAAACGGAAGAATATTCTCCTGAGGGACTACCACATACTCCGCATATCCTCCATTTATTCCCTCTCCAAGGATATGATAATCCCTGCAAAGATTGTCCATTCCAGAAAGACACATTTTACATCTCCCGCAGCTTACCCCCGGAGAGATCAGAACCTTCTCACCTATCCTTAACCCTTCAACTCCTTCTCCCAGCTCTGCTATTTCTCCTGCTATATCTGCACCGAGAATATGGGGATATTGAAGTTTTAGACCCGGTATTCCTCTCCTTACCCATACATCAAGATGATTTAATGCACATGCCCTTACCCTGACCAAAACCTGTTTTGGACCTGGTTTAGGTGTTGGGATTTCTTCATATTTCAAAACATCCCTATCCCCATGCTCATACAACACCACTGCTTTCATTTCTTCCTCCTAAATTTTTTTCACCTTATCAAAAAAAGGAGGCAAAAACAAATTTTCTCTTTATAGACTCTCTCACTCTTTCTATTTTGTGAAGAAAAATGGTTGATGATACTTAAGAGGACCCTTCTTATTCTATTATTTCGAGGTGAATCCTCTTGTGCATTTTATTTCCTATTGCATTAAGAAGGGTCCTTATTGCTTTTGCATTTCGCCCTTCTTTTCCTATTACCTTACCTAAGTCCTCTTTGGCAACCCTCAATTCAATTACATTTGTCTGGGTGCCTTCAAGGACATTCACCTTCACCTCTTCTGGTTTGTCAACTATAAGCTTTGCGATGCTCTCTACCATTTCTTTAACCATGGTTCACCTCCGTTCGTGAATTTCTCTCTATAATTTTCACAAGCCGTGAAACAGGAGGGGTAAGCTGGGCGCCCTTTTTTACCCATTCGTTAAGTCTTTCCAGATCTATGTGAACCTGTAATCCCTCTTTTTTCAACGGATCATAATATCCGAGGATATCTATAAAATCCGTATATCTCGGCTTTCTGGAATCCACTACCACAATCCGATAGGAAGGCTTCTTTTTCTTTCCCATTCTCGCTAACCTTATCCTTACTGCCATTCTATCCTCCAAGAAGATTCAGGATGTTTATCTTTTTAAACCTTTTCATAATTTTTTTCAAGTTTTTATAAGATTTGAGCACCCGGTTAACATCTGCCACTGTAGTTCCGCTTCCCTTTGCAATTCTCAACTTTCTACTGCCGTCAATAATATCCGGATTTGCCCTTTCCTTTTTTGTCATGGAAAGAATAATTGCTTCCGTCTTTTTTATGTTCTCTTCCGCCAGAAGAATCATTTCTTCTTTTGGAATCCTTAATCCCGGGAGAAGTGGAAGAATCTTCCTCAAACCACCCATCCTTTTCAGAACAGTTAGGTGCTCAAGAAGGTCATCAAGCGTAAAATCTGCCTTCTTCACTTTCTCTTCCATCTCCTCTATCTTTTTTTCATCAACTGCTTTTGCGAACCTTTCAAACATTCCTTCAATATCACCAAAGGAAAGAAGCCTTTTTGCTATTCTCTCGGGATAAAATTTCTCCAGGTCATCAAGCCCTTCTCCGGTTCCCAAAAATTTGACCGGTCTTCCTGAAATTTTTCTAACAGAAAGGATGGCTCCTCCTTTTGCATCGGTATCCACCTTTGTAAAAACGAGCCCTGTTATTGGAACTGCTTTTTTGAATTCAGTTGCAATTCTCACCGCTTCTTGCCCTGTCATAGCATCAAGCACAAGCAAGTGTTCAGAGGGTTGTATCTCGTTATAGATTTTGTTAAGTTCTTTCAACAATTCCTTATCAATATGGAGCCTCCCTGCGGTATCAAAAATTGCCACATCGTATGATTTGCTTCTTGCAAACTTCAACCCCTTAGATGCTACCCTAACAGGGTCGGTATACCCTTCGGGTTCAAAAAAATCCACTCCTGCTTTCTGAGCAAGCGTGCGGAGCTGTTCCACAGCTGCGGGTCTTTTTAAGTCGCATGGGACAAGCAAAACGGATTTCCCCCTTTCCCTGAGAAACTTAGAGATTTTCCCGCATGTGGTTGTCTTTCCGCTTCCGTTCAGACCGCTTATCATTATTGAAGAGGGTCTTCCCTTCAAAATAAGCTCTTCGCCCTCACCGAGAAGGTTTTTTATCTCTTCATAAAGGGAGAAGACGAAAAAATCACCTGGAGAAAGTCCCTCTGGAATCTCCCTCCCCCTTACTTTTTCTGAAATTTTGCCTACCAATTCCTCTACTATTTCATGGTGAACATCTGCATCAATAAGGCTTCTCTTTGTCTCGGATATGACCTCAGCGAGAAGGGAATCGGTCATCACTGCTATTCCTGAGACCTTTTTAAGAATTGTGGAAAATTTTTCCCTCAATCCCTCAAACATATCATCTTCCCAGCGGGACTATTGAAATTTTTATATCCTTTATATCGGGAACCCGTTCGTTGAGAACACAGAGTTGAAAAGTGAAGGAATAACTCCCCTTTTCAAGTTTTTCAAAGCCTCTGAGTTTCCAGGAGAGAGAAAAACCATCTTCTTTTCTAACAAAAATTATATCTCCCACTATCTTTTCTGTTATTTCTGAAGGGATATGAAGACTGGCGAGGAGAGAATTCTCCATCCCTTTAAATAAAATTTCTTCTGCATCCGATATTACCCTCTCTTCCCCACATTTTAATTTTTCGGGAGAAATGGCGTTCCCATCTGGAAAAATCATCTCAAACCTTTCCACCATTTTGGTAAAATCAAAAGACATCTCCAGAAATGCTTCGTTCACAAAGGCTGATGGTTTTATTGGAATATCTACATGGGTGGGAAAATTCCCACACGCTCTATAGGCAATGGATGTCCTCAAAACCTTTGGCGACTGAATCCCTTTTGCTATTTTCATCCTGTAATTCATAAGTTTTACAAGCCTTACCGGTCCATCTGTATATCCTGCCACTTCTGCGGAGAGGTCATCCTCTGTCCTCTCAAATTTTATTCTTCCACCTAAAGATGAAATGAGCAGATGAAGGTGAAAGGTTTTAATGAGACTTTCTCCCAATCCATTTATCAAAAAGTAGTTAAGGACCGCGGGATTGGAGGAGTTTATGGAACCATAGGAGAAGAATTCTGAAGAAAAAATGTCGCTTGAGGGGGTATAAGAGATGTATTTTCTTGAACCATTCTCTCCAAAACCTACATAGAAAAAACAGGTCTTTCCATCCATATCAATTTTTACTTCGTAGATATCCCTCATATCTCTATACAAAAATTTCTCCCCGCAATCTGACGCCATAAAAACGAGCTCATCGTCACCATTGAATTTTCCGAACTTCCACCCATTTTTCCTCTTCTTGAAGCCTCCATCATCTCTCACAAACTCAGTCAGGTAATTCCCCTTTTTATCAACCTCATCTATTTGAAAGGGAATTACAACCTTCCTTCCGTTCTTATAAACCCACACTGAAATTTCCTCCACCTCTTTATTTTCAATCAAAGGAAGGTTACTTGCTTTAAGAATAACTGGTGGATCAATAAGAACCGCAAAATTTATGGTCAAAATCAAAATGTTCATTCCATCAATTTTTTACAATCCCTTCTTGCTCAAGTCAATTTTTGACATAATCTCCGGTTTTTTTTCAATATCTGGACCCTCCCCGCATCATTGTGTAAGAATTTTAGGGGCTTTAAGGACAAAAGACTTAAAGCGTTTCAAAGACACAATTCAGGTATTGTGGTGGCAAAGGAGTGCAATTTAAAGGTTTATACTCACATTTATAAGCATAAAATTTTTCAATAAAAAAGAAATACAGAACATCCGGCCAGCTCAATTGAAGATGCGAGTAAATTTCAGTCAATACGGGTTGACTTTTAGTATAAAAAATTGATATTCTATAAAAAATGAAGGATAAAGAGCATCGCCAGAAGCTTCTTATAAAGAAGGCAATAGATGAATACATAAAAAGGGGAGACTATAAACTCGCGATTGAGGAATGCAAAAAATACCTGAGCCTCCCGGGCATCCTTTCAAAGGATTATCTTGAGACAAAAAAGAAAATGGCTGACCTTTATGAGAAGCTAAAAGATTATAACAATATGATTAAGGAATATCTTGAAATAACAGATATCTATATAAAAGAAGGGTTTGCGTCAAAGGCTCCGCCTCTTCTCAGAAAAGCGATAACCGTTTCGCCGGAGAACGAAAAGGTGTTAGAAAAGATGGCAGAAGTTTACCAGACGATGGGATGGAAAAGCGAAATGGCGAAGACCTATCTTGAGCTGATTAACCTTTATGCTAATAAAAAAGAACATTACAAAGCTGTTGACACATACAAGAAACTTATTGAAATTGATCCGGGAAATCTGCAGAACAGGCTTAAATTCATAGAGTATCTCCTTCACATAGGATATACGGATGAGGCAAAGGAAGAATTGAACATCCTTCTGGAAAAATTAAAAACCTCTGAAGACAAAAGGTTAATTTTACCACTTTTTAAGAGAGCTCCCAATCTCTTTCCTGATGAATCTCTGAAGCTCGTAGCAGAGGGATTTTACTCTAACGGAGAATTCAAAACGGGAATAAATGTAATAAAACTATACATGGATAAAACCGGAAAGAAAGAAGAAGCGGATATATTTGAACTTCTGGCATATGGCTTCAGGTCTCTGGGAGACAAAGAAAAGCATCTTATCGCTTTGAAAAAACTTCTTGATATTTACAAAAAGGAAAGGAATACCAAAAAGCTCAGGGATGTCTACCAGAGAATTCTTGAGATAGAGCCTGAAAATGAAGAAGCAAAAGCATTTCTAGCTAAAACAGAGACTGAAAAAGAAGATGAAACTTCCTTAAGGCCGCCCTCTCTTATAAAATCTGATGCCCTTTCCATGGCATTGACAAAGCTGGAAATTTATCTGAAATTTCCCTTTAAAGGCTATAAGGAAAAAACTGAAGAGATTTTGAGAAACATAGATATCCTCTCGATTGAAGATGAACTTTATCTTGAAAGAATAATGAAAATATGTGAAAAGCTGGAGCGCAAAGAACTTTTTTCTCTTGCCGCTTATAAATTGGCTCAAAAATGGGAAGAAAAAGGAAATAGAGAAAACGCCTTAAAATACCTCAACCTCTCCCTCTCAGCATGGGCTGAGAACACACTGGCTCAAGAACTTTTCTCAAAAATCTCCCCGCAAAAAGAAGTCCCGTCTGAAGAAGAGGAGATTGTCACAGAGGTAGAAATAGAAGAAGTGCCAAAGGAAGAAAAAGAAGTATGGATAGAAACCAAACCCCCTGAAGAAAAGGTAGAAATTGAAGAGGAATTAAAAGTTACTTCCGTGGAAGAAATAAAGGATGGAGAATACGACCTTGAACAGGCTCTCATACATTCTGAAGAACTTTCTCCTGAAGAAAAACCTCGCGAAGAAGTTATAATTGAACAACCAAAATATGAAGAAGAAATAAAAGTGGAAATGCCTGAATATAGAGAAAGTGTAGAAGAAGAAATAAAAATAGAAATGCCTGAATACAGGGAAACCTCCCATGAAGAAATAAAAATTGAACTTCCTGAAAAATTTGAGATTCCTGAAGAGGAAAAAATTTATGAAGAAATTCCCCTTAAGGAGGAAGAAAAACCGGATGCTTCCCTCATAGATTCTCTCGTAAAGGATGCTCAGTTTTTCAAAGAAATAGGAGACATTGAAACCCTCAAAGAGACCTGCAAAGAAATCTTAAAGATTGACCCGAACAACCCTTTCGCAATTGAGCTTTTGAAGGAGATTGAAACAGAAGCAAAACCCGCTGAACCTCCTCATGAGGTAATAAAGGAAGCAGAAAAGGGCGAGGAAGAGGAACTTTTCAAAGAAGTCCTTGAAGAATTCAAAAAGAGGGTAGATGAAGTGTATTCACCTGAAGACACTGCCACTCACTACGAACTCGGACATGCCTACATGGAAATGGGACTCTGGGATGAAGCAATCCGGGAATTCACAATCTCCGCTTCTGATCCATCAAAAAGAGGGACTGCCTATTCTCTCATTGCAAGATGCTATGCAAAGAAAGGAGATATCCAGAGGGCACTGGAATTTGCTTCAAAAGCCTTTTCAGAAAAAATAGACGATGAAGGAAAAGCCATGATTAAAAAGGAACTGGGAGAAATGATGATGAAAAGAGGAGAAATTGCTGAAGCATTGAATTACTATAAAGAGGCTCTATCTCTCCTTTCAAAAACGGAAGATGAATTCAGGAAAAAGGAAAAGGGCGAAATTGAAAAAATAATTGGAGAGCTTGAGGGCAGAAGGAAGGAAGAAGTTCCAGAAGAGCCGCTGGCAGAAGTCAAAGACATTACCTCTGCAAGAAGGAAAAAGAAAATCCATTACATGTGAAAATGAACTATCTGGAATTTTACAACCTGAAAGAAGAGCCGTTTTCAAACACACCGGATTCCCGCTTTTATTATAACAGCCCGCAGCATTCAAAAGCCCTTGTTCGCCTTCTTTATGCTGCGGAATCTATGAAAGGGCTGGCTGTTCTTTTAGGGGACATTGGAACTGGAAAAACCACCCTCGCAAGAAGAATGTTTGAATCCCTGCCGGAAGAAGAATATGAAGCGTCGCTTTTCGTAATTGTTCATTCAGACATAACTCCTGAATGGCTATTGAAAAAAATTGCCCTCCAGATGGGAGTAAAAGATGTAGAAAAGGATAAAATCTCCATACTTTCTTCCCTAACAGAAAGGCTCTTCAAAATCGCAGAAATGAACAAGAAAGCAGTTGTGCTTATAGATGAGGCTCAGATGCTTTGCAAAAAAGAACTGATGGAAGAACTGAGGGGATTGCTCAATATAGAGTCCGAATCAAAAAAGCTTATCACCTTTATCCTCTTTGGACTTCCTGAACTTGAAGATGTGTTGAAAATGGACGAACCTCTGGCACACCGGGTAGCGCTAAAATACCGTCTTGAACCTTTCACAGAAGAAACCACAAAAGCCTATATAGAACACAGATTAAAACTCGCTGGTGCCTACAGGAGCCTTTTTGAACCGGATACCTACCCTCTTATCCACAGGTATTCAAGAGGCAATCCGAGAAGAATAAACATAATATGTGACAATTGCCTTTTTGAATCTTTTTTGCTAAAATTAGATAAAGTGACGAAAAAGGTGGTAGAAATGGTGGCGGAAGATTTTGGATTTAAAAGAGAATATGAAGAAAGTCCGAGCACGCCATCTAAAAGAGAGGATAAAATTGACATTGAATTAGAGCATCTTGTTGATGAAAAATTTAAGGAATGATGCGGGAGTAGTTCAGCGGTAGAACACGGGCTTCCCAAGCCCGGGGTCGCGGGTTCGACCCCCGTCTCCCGCTTTATTTTTTATTTTCCCATACATCTAATTTTTCACACCCAATGGAGAATTTAATTCAAAAAGAGAAACTTCCTTTGCTCTTCTTGCTTTTCCCTTTCAAACAGCCCATAAAAATCAGAGAGGGTGCCAACTGCCTCTCCATAGACAAGGAATTTTATACCATGTCTGTAAAGGTGATGGAAGAAAAAATCATTTGCAGGATATCCGGCTGGTTCAATCCCGGGGAGGAATATCCTTCCACCTTCTGCACCAAGCCATGCCCTTTCCACATAATCGTTTGAAATAGAAGCAGTTAACCACATATGTCCCTGAACAGAAACCTCTGAATCAGCGTAACAGTTATCAAAGTTTACAAATTCCCTTGCCAGTTTATGTGTATTCGGAGTATAGTCCTCACCAAACTGGACAAGGTTTTTATCCGCCTCTGTTCCTTCAAGGTCTCCAAGATACTGGTCGTATGTCTTGTTCTCTCTTATTATGAGGATGACATGTTTTATCGGTGATGGAGATGGTCTTTTCGGTTTTGCGGGAACAGGAGAGTTTATGTTCTCACACGGAGTTTCGTAGAATTTGAGATGCCTCATATTATTTTCAACTACCTGATTTGTAAGGGTTCCCATTTTCCTCATCGCATCTGAAAGACTTACTATTGTGAGGAGACCAAGATTCAAAACCCTCCACATATCTTCCCTCTAAATTTGGTCCACTTCCGTAGCCCTTTGCACTCAGGACATAGAGTTTTTCTCCATCTGAACTCAACAGGACCCTGGTCGGATACCATCCAGTCGGAATCCTCCCAATTACCCTTTTTTCAGAAACCGAGACGATGTCAATTGAATTTAATCCTGAGGAGGATACAAAAAGGAGTGAACCATCAGAAGACATATCTATTGAAGATGGCGTTGCGCCAATTGATGAATTTTCAGAAAGTTTGACGGAGATACTACCTATGACCTCATCCTTTTCTGTATCAATTATTGTAATGTCGTCTGTGTCGCTGTTCGCAACATAAAGGGTCTTTCCGTCATTGGAAATGACCATCCCTTCCGGATTCTTCCCCACAGGAATCCTCTTCTTTTCCACAAAATCTTCCATACTGATAACCGATACGCTTTTTTCGCCCCAGTTTGATACATATACCTTATTTTCGTCCTTACTTTTGACAATCCAAAATGGATAAGCAGCAGGATTTGTATCAGTCTTATCTCCAACCTCAATTTCATGGATTATCTTTCGGGTTGCTAAATCAATTACTGCAATCCTGTCCCAGAGGTGTTGAGCAACGAGGAGGGTTGAGCCATTTATTAACTCCAGACCACCAGGAAACCCTTCTACCTTTATAAATTCCTCTTCTGAAAGAGAACCATCTTCATTGATTTTGTAAATCCATACCCTATCTGAACCGCCACCGGCTGCAAAAAGTTTTGTTCCTTCATTATTTTTACAAGAAGCCCGATGAAGAAGTTATAGCCCCCTTCTTTCTTTATGGTCTGTTTTATTTTGTATTCTTTCAGGTCAATCACCTGAAGGGACTGGAATTCTGTCCCATTGTTTGTAATTATGAGGACATTCTTCTCCGGAACCTCAACCATATTCATCGGGAAATTTTCAATTTATAACTCCTGACCAAAGGGTGTAATCTGCATACCATTTGGAAGAATGTATCCGTCTTTGGTTGGACCTGCTTTATAAAAAGCAAATTCCTTAGATTCTATCATATCACAGGTCTTTTTTTCACATCCATAAACTAAAAGAAATGCCAATAAAAGAAGTGTTCTCTTCATTGTGGAAATGATATTTGAAAATTCCTGAGAATTCAAGAGAATTTTCTGTTCACTATTGCATAAATAATTCCTGAAAGAAAGAGGACAAAACCAAATGTTGTAACAACGGTTGCGCCAGTCGGAAGGTCAAAGATATATGAAATGGAAACTCCGAGCATGGAGACAAATGTTCCCATACCCCATCCTATGAAAAGTCGGGTTCTCCATTGGGAGGAGAAGAGACTTGAAAATACCCCGGGGACTATGAGAAAAGAAAAAACGAGAAGCACACCTGCTATCCTTACAGAATGGGTGACGATGAATCCGAAGAGGCTGTAGAAGAGGAAATCCCAGAAGAGAATGGACCAGCCTTTTTCCCTTGCCAGTTCTGGAGATTCGGAAATGGTTTGAAATCTACTGTGGAATATGAAGAAGAGAATTCCTACTATTCCATAAATCAGTGCGGTTTTTAAAACATCTCTTCCTGTTGTCCAGAGTATCTGACCCACAAGGAGTGCCTTTGTATGCTCTGCCCCGTGAGGGGCTTTGTCCAGAAGGAGAATCATGAAAGAAGAGGCAACGACATAGATAATCCCCACTATCGCCTCCTGCGGGATGGTTTCTCTCCGAAACCTCGTTAAAGAAAATGCAATCGCTCCTAAAAGGGTGAATCCGAGGGAGAAAAGATATGTCTCAAAACTATCAAAGGCAAATCCTGAGAGGTAGCCTATAGTTGTTCCGAGGGCAGCAAGCTGGGCGATGGAAAGGTCCACGAAAATCACAACCCTTGTGAGGATATGAAGTCCGAGGTAAACATGAATGCCAACAAGCACGAGACAGGCGAAGAATGGCCATGCCATTACATTCAGAAATTCTTTCATCTTTTTAATCCCTTCTCTATTTTTGAGACAATTGTCTCAAACAGGTCTAAATATGTTTTCACTTCCTCTTCTCCACCAACAAAAGCAGGAAGGATAAGAAGCGTTGCACCTGTCTTTTGAGATACCTTTCTCGCAGTATCTATGTCATCAAAATTAGCGGCTATAATAAGTGGTATTTTCTCCTCCTTCATAAAAGATATGAGCCATGAGAGATGCCTTGGCGATGGCGGTATCCCAGGCTTATCCTCTATCTCTCCAACAATTTTGAACCCGAGCCACTCTGCGAGGTATTCCCATTGCTTGTGATATGTCACCACTTTTGTCCCGCGGTATGGCTCCATCCTCTTTTCCCACTCTTCAATTTTTCTCTCCAGCTTATGGAGGAACTCGTCAAGATTCTTTTTGAAATATTCCTCATCATCGGGGGACAATTCCTTAAGTTTTTCAAAAATTCTATTCGCAATAATAATTCCGTTTCTCGGGTCAAGCGTATAATGGGGATTTCCCTCCGGATGGACATCTCCCATACTTCTGTCAACCTCTCCCTGTGGAACCTCAAGGATATGGATGCCCTTTGAACAATCAAGATTTCCTTTCGCTCCATAAGCAATTTTTGGATTCCTCGCTCCCTGAACTATGAGGGGAAGCCAGCCTATCTCCAGCTGAAGTCCGTTGTAAATAAGTAAGTCTGCCTTATTCAGCCTCTTCATGAAAGATGGTTTTCCCTCTAAATAGTGTGGATTCTGACAGCCCTTAGCAATGGCAATGACATCAACCCTATCCCCTCCTATCTCCTTCGTAATTGAAGCGAAGTCTTCAAGGGTTGTTACCACATTTATCTTCTCCTTAAATGTGGAAGAGATAAATAAGACCTGTGTTAAAATTACAAAAGGGATTAAAAATTTCTTCATTTTTTCACCTCCTTTTTAATACTTGTGGGCGGGATGAGAACCGATTGTGAAGTTAAGCTGAATCATCCCCTCATGAATTGCCTCTTCACTATTGAGGTTAACGTTATACTGGAAACGGATTGCTGTGAATTCTGAGGGAACAAATGCAACAAGGAAAGAAATCCTCTGTAGGTTCTCCTCGTTTTTAAAAAGGTCATACCGCCCTCCAATCCACCACCTCCTTGAAAACTGGTAAAGGGCTGAAGTTGTGAGACCGAAGGACCTATCCTTACCCTCCTCCGATTTTTTTATGCTCTCAAACAATTCCATCTGCACCACAAAGGAATGAAAAATCGCCCTTCGGGGTGGTTTCCATTTTAAAGTGAGGTCTTCACCCAAAACAGAAGACCATCCCTTCTCCACTTCTTCGTTATGAATCCTTCCATATACCCCTGAAACCCCTATTTCAAGAGTTGTTGATTCAGAGAGGTCCCAGAGGTTTTTAAGGTGAAGGAGGTATGCAAGGTCCCACACTTTTGAGCTTTCAAATAGATTCTCGTTTTCTCCCTCCATCACCTCAAGGATGATTTCTGAATAAAATGGAAGGGGTGTGAGGTAGGAAGCCTCAATTCCAACCTCGTTTAAGCCCTCCTCCCCAAAAATTTTCTGGTTTGCAATTGGGGGGTCAATAAATGGAAACTGGTGGGTGTGAAGGAGGTTATGCTTTCCAAAGAAAGATAGAAATTTTCCTATCCGGAATGTCAAGTTTGCAGGAAGATTCTGGGTTGTTACATATGCCTCTTCTATTTCAAGATGATATCCCTCGTGATGCTCTCCTTCATGCTCATCTTCATTAGAATGGGAATGTATGGCAAGAGTGATGTCTCCCTTCAAATATGGGTCAACAAAGGCAGTAAAATAGGTTTCTACCTCCTGAATTCTGAATATCCTGTCCATCTCTTCATGCTTAGAAGCTACCGCTCCCAGAAACAAACCATTAAGGCTTATTGCAGGATTGAACCTCCGTGAGATGCCTGTGATTGTTGAAGAACCCTCAATCCCTTCCCCCCATGCTCTAAAACCCATTAGAAGAAATAACAAAACAAAATTTATCTTTTTCATTCTTCACCTCCATTGAATTTTTTAAAGGATTGATTATGAATTGATTTTAGGGGGACCTCTGCTCCTCTGTTCTTTTAAAATTATGAAAGAAATAGAGGGAAGCACATAATATCCTTCAAAATGAAATGATAAGAGTTTTATGATGAAAGGCTCTGAAGATAAAGATGAGGAATGGGCATTCAGATTCCAAACACATACGGAGCAATTCTGTTCAAATGAATTATTGAGGTCTTGTTCGTGATTGTGGAAAAGAAGAAAAAAAGGTGAAAAGGCAATATAAAGACCTAAAAAACAAGTTGTAAATCTATTTGCTCGCATTCTGCTCTAAATTATATAGAAAAAAATTATAAATCAAGTCTTTTCACTTAAAAGGAACAGAAGTTTTGATGAGGATTCAATGGTGAATGATATTTTGACTGCCTCTTCAAGAGTATCACCTGTTGCGAATAGTCCGTGCCAGCGGACAACAAAGTATGGATATTTCTTTAAGAGGGGCTTCAATCTCTCGTTCAACTCTTCATCCTTATATGGAGAGGAAAGACTTATAACCGGAATCTCCGGGGCAAGAACCCTTCCCTCAAGGTCAACGGGTTTTATAAACTTTTTATTCCCTGATACGGCGAGGGTGTATGGGGGATGGGTGTGAAGGACAGCACCACATTTTCTCCATTCATATATAAGGAGGTGAAGTTTCAGTTCCTTGCTTGCAATCGCCATTTCGGATTTCTTCGGATTCAAACCAACATCAATTATGTCATGTTCTGATAAATACCCGAGCATTGCACCTGTTCTCGTTATGTATATCCTGTTCCCCTTCTTCATGCTCATATTTCCACTTGAGCCCATTACAAGACCTCCCTCCATCACAACCCTTCCAAAAAATATCATCATTTCAGTTTCTCTTTTCATCTTCCGGAATGAATAAGGTAAGAAACTGGAATGTGAATCCCCTTTCCTTTTTTGACCCCTCTATCATGAACCCGTTTTTGAAAATTATCTTCCACTTCTCAACCTTTACCTGCGAAAGTTCAATGAGTTCAACCTCAATCCTTGTTTCTTCACCGAGAAATTTTTCCCTCATCCCTTTATCTGTAAAAATCTCATCTCTGAAAATCTCTGCTATCTCACCTGTGATTGATTCTGCAAAAGAACTCTTAATGGATATTTCATTCACCCTTCCATTTTTAATTTTTAATATAAAATCGGGATAAACAAAAATTCCCTTCTCCTCGCTTTTGCCAGTTGGTTCCCCGAGGACTTTTAAAACCTTTTCAATTGGGTCCCTCAATTTAATCCCCTTCACTGAAACATCTGTTGACTTCAAATTTTTGAAAGACTTTATTTCTCCCTTTGTCAGTTCAATCTGAAAAGAGATTATAAAGATGATTATGGAAATCACTCTAAGGCTTCTTTAACCCTCTTCGCAAAAATTCCCATCATTTTCTCAAACTCGGATTTCACAAATGGCTCAGCCAGCTTTCTAAATATGGAAGGAATGGGAAGGTCCGGGGTCATCTCTATCTCAACATCCAGCTCCGTCCCGCTCTTCTGTTTCTTTATCCTTACTTTGCCGGTCATCTCCGCATTCCCGCTTCCCTCAATTGTATTCCAGAAAATTTCTTCATTTTCCTTGAAACTGAACTTTGTCTCGTATTCAAGAACTACCGAAACCCCTTTCATTCCCATGGGTTTGAATTTCCACCTGTAAACATCTTTTTTCACCTTTTTGAATTCATCAATTCCGGGCACCAGCGGTGCGATGTCTTCTATCTTTGAGAGGAAGGCATACACCTCTTCAGGGCTCTTTTTTACCTTAAGTTTGTCCGTGAACTTTACTGGTATTTTTACCGACATACTTCACCTCCGTGGTTTATTCTCACCATTTTTTCTATTTATTATTTTTTGCAATTTAAATTACCTCGTAAATTTTTGGTCCGGAATTGCATTTGAGCGAATTTTCATCCATCTAATTTTTCATCGGGAAATAACATCTGGATAAGCCTTTTAGCTTCTGGTAAGTCATTTTTTACATCTTCGCAGGTAAGTCCCGAATCAGCAAATAAAGGGTATCTATCCATAACATAATATCCTGAGATTTTTTCACATAACTTCCGAAAAGCCTCAAGTTCAGGCTTATATTTAACTGCTTCTTTAAGAAGGGTATGCAAGGTGTGAATCTTCTTTAGTTTCCATCCATGCTGGATTAAAAATGCTTTCAGATATTTTTCCAATGCTTGCTGGAGATAAAACCCAGCCGCTTCAGCATCATTCTCTTTAAGATTCCTTCCTATCCTTTGCCAATCTTTCCTGGCAATTCTTATCCAATCTTTTGGTTCCAGGGAATTTTGCTTATCGTTCATAATTCTATTCCTTTCTCCAGTATTTCCTTGATAAACTGATCTCCCACCTTTATTCTCTCTTCTACTTCATCGGGGGTAAGAACAATTGGCGAAATAGGAAGGTTATCGTAAAGTTCGTGAACAATTTCAAGGACATTAGCCATTCTCTCAAAAATCCTCTCATTACTTGGTGCGATTACCAGAAGGTCTACATCGCTATGCTCTTTTTCTTCACCCCTTGCATAAGAACCAAATAATATCACTTTTTCTGCTTTATATTCTCGCTTTATGCGCTCGCTTATTTTTTTAAGTCGTTCAAGTATATCTTCTTTCATAGCATTTCCATATAACAATCACTTTCTGTTAATAAGTTTGAAGATTCCAGGGTCAAGAATTGGTATCTCATTTCCCTGCCTTTCTCCTTTTTGAATCAAGAATTCCCATTTCCTCCCTGTATTTTGCAACAGTCCTCCTCGCCACCCATATCTTCTCCTCCCTTAATATATCCGCAATCCTCTGGTCGCTTAAAGGTCTTCTCTTGTCTTCTTTTGCTATTATCTCTCTTATCCTTTTTTTGACATAATCTGCAGAGACCTCCCTTCCATCCACGGATTTCAATTTCTTTGTGAAAAATTCTTTGAGTTCAAAAATCCCTTTTGGGGTATCAACAAATTTTCCCGAAACAATTCTGCTTACAGTAGCCTCACTTATGCCCACCAATTCAGCAACTTTTTTCATTGTAAGTGGTTTCAAAGATTCATCTTTTCCTGTAAAGAAATCCATGTTGTGCTTGACAATCTCCGTTATTATTTTCTCAAGATTCTTTCTCCTTTCCATCTTCACTCTGTAAAAACTTTTAGCCCTGTAGTAAAGCATTTCTATTGCCTTTTTAGCCTCATCGTTCCTCTTCTTTAACTCTTCCTTATAGATTGCATATAACTCCGTGTTTATCCTCAGATCCGGAATCCCGGCATCGTTTATATCAACGGTTATCTCACCATCTTCTACAAATACCCTCGCATCGGGCACCACATACCTGTTGTCAGAAGGAGAGTAAAAAATCCTCTCGGGTTTGGGGTCAAGGGACTTTATGAAATTGATAGCCCTGTCAAGTTCCTCCTTTGATATCCCCGTCTCTTCAATTATTTTTTCTGTTTTTCCAACCTCAATTAAATGCAGGTAATCCTTTATTATCTTCTGAACTACTTCGTCGGCTCCCTCTTCAACTGCCTGAATGAGCAACCTCTCCTCTATTGACTTTGCAATTAGCCCTGTGGGTTCTATCTCTTTTTTCATTACTTCAAAAACCCTTTTAACCATTTCTTGAGGAAGGTTGAGCTGATTTGCAATCTCTTCCTCATCACCCATGATAAATCCCCTTTCGTCTATAAATCCGAGGAGGGTTCTGGCAATTATTTTTTCTTCCTCCGATAGGTTCATTGTTGAAATCTGCTCCATTATGTGCTGATAGATGCTTTTTCCTTCCTCCGGCATGTTTTCAAGGGGAAAACCTTCCAATCCCTCCGGGTCTGTGAGGAACCTCTCAAATTTCCTTAATTTCGTCTGTTCGTAGGAAATTCTGTCAAGTTCAAAAATCTTTTCTTCAATCTCCGGTTCTCCAACTTCAAGGAATGGATTGCTTTCAAGCTCCTGTTGAACAGAAACCTCAAGTTCGGTAATTGGTAACTGGAGTAAATTAAGAAAAATTACAAGTTCGGGGGTTAGCCTGAGTTCAAGCTTCTGCTGAAGCCCGAGTTCCTGTTTGACCTTCATCTCAGTTCAAAATCTTCACCGAGATAAAGCTCCCTGACCTTCCCGTTTTTAACAACTTCATCCGGTCTCCCATGAAAAATCACCTTTCCTTCATAAAGTATATATATACGGTCACAGATTTTCAATACCTCTTTTATGTTGTGATCAGAAATGAGCAGTCCAACCCCTTTACTTTTTAATGTCTTTAAAAGTTCCGTAAGTTCTGATGTCATTAATGGGTCAATACCTGTAAAGGGCTCATCAAGGAGCATGAAATGGGGCTCCACGGAAAAAGCCCTTGCAATTTCCGTCCTTCTCCTCTCTCCTCCTGAAAGATTTCCTCCTTTTTTCTTCCTGAGATGAGAAAGGTGAAAGGTATTAAGGATGACCTCTAGTTTTTCCATGGCAACCTTCTTTGGATTATAGAGTTCAAGTGCGGAAAGGATGTTTTCTTCAACAGTTAACCTTCTGAAGATAGAAGGTTCCTGCGGAAGATAGACAATTCCCTTTCTCGCCCTTAAATGGACTGGAAGGTCTGTTATGTCCTCATCGTCAAGAAGGATACTTCCTTTATCAGGAGAAACAAATCCGGAGATCATGTAAAATGTGGTTGTTTTCCCTGCTCCGTTTGGACCTGCTAACCCCACAAGCTCCCCCTTTTCTATATGGATGGTAACACCGTCCACAACCTTTTTTTTGCTATAACTCTTTTCAAGATCCTTTCCGGTAAGGATTTTCATCTTGACGGTTCCACCGTTGTAACAGCCTTTTCTATTTCAATCACTTCGCTTTCTATGTGAACTATAATCACCTCTCCACTTACAATCCCGTTCTTCGTCCACATCACCGGATTAAGGGTCAACCTCATAACCTCTTTATCTGCGATATACTCCAGTCTTCCGCATTTTGCATTCCTGTCTCCCTGAATTGCCTTCACATTTCCTCTTGCGACAACTCTTTTTATGTTTTCAAACTTTTCATCCATGTCCACCTCTGCCACATCTGCTGTTACAAATATGTCCTCCCTTTTCAAAGAGACATTTCCTTCAAAAACTATCTTCTGTTCCTTTTTTAAAATTGTCATTTTGTCTGCCTTTATGTGAACAGGACCCTTTTTTGTTTTTAATTCCTCAAATTTTGTAACAGAGAATATGAGCAGAAGAAAAAAAGTCAATACCTTCATTTTTCAACCTTATATACGGTCGCATTAACATTTCCCGAAAAAACGATTATTTCCTCCTCCGTAAAGAACCTGCACTCTTCAGCAGAAATGGAAAATTTGCCATAGTTTCCCGCACAGTTATTCACTACAATTGTTACGGGCTGTGAAAAAAAGGAAATAAGAGATTCTCCCCTGAAATACCCATCATCGCTCTTTACAAGGACATTTTCCGCTTCTCCCTCTTTTGACTTATCTCTATAAATTCCCCTTTCCGCTTCCACAAAATACCTCTTTCCCGATGGATTCGTTATAACCCCGGTGAGGGACGAAAAGAAGGCATCTCCTGTGTTGTAAGAATATGTCACCTCATACGGAAATGCGAATACCCTGTTTTTTCCATCAGTCCATTCAATTCTCACGCCCTTCACCTCAACGATTTTTTCAGAACCAGCAGGATAAACTACAGGAGAGACGGATTTTTCGCAAGAAATGCAGGCAATAAGAAGGAAAAACATAAACCTCATCCCCATCTCCTGTGCATCCACATCCATTGCTCTGGAGAGAGTTTTATGAAATCGGTAAGAATTGAATTCACATCATCAACCATTTCTTTTTCGGTTTTACCCTCTGGAAAAATCGGGTCGGATATAAGAATTTTGAATCTGAACGGCTTAACCCTTATGTTAACCCCAACGATTACAGGAAGTAAAAAATCCATTGCTATCCTTGCAAATCCAGATGGTGTCCTTGAGGGAATTCCGAGGAATGGAGATTCAATGGATTCCACATTCTTTATATTCTGGTCAACGAGAAAACCAATTATATCATCTCTCTTTAAAGCCCTTACAAGCTGGAAGCCCGTTTTTTCCTCTTCCCTGTATATAACATTAACTCCCATCTTCTTTCTGAATTTCTCAAGCCTTTCGTTTAGCCTATCATCGTATAACCTTCTTGCAAGCACTGAAATTTTATATCCCTTTAAAGAAAAATAAAAAGGGAGGAGCTCCCAGTTCCCTATATGTCCTGATACCCATACCACTTTTTTCCCATTTTTTATAAGTTCATCTATGATTTTCAGCTTCCCCTCATCAACCAGAAACTCAAATCCATCGGGAAAATTTTTTTCTGCATAAACGACCTCCAGTGAGCCATAAATCAGATTTCTATAAAATTCATTCACAAATCCGTTAGAAGGTTCTTTTCCGTATACCCTTTTGTAGTTTTCTTTAATTATTTTCGTCTGTTTTGAAAATAGAATTTTCAAAATAAACGCCAGAACCCCTGTCGCACTCAGCCATAAATTCTTCGGAACGATTTTGAGGGCTGAAAGGATTGTCTTAATTCCGAAGTAAGCAAACCACCTTCTAACCCTTTTTTTTATTCCCTTCATAAAATTGATTGAAGGGCGGAGTAAACCTGATGGTAAGAAATGGTTTTCATGCAAAGAAAGTGTTTTTCCGGACAGCTTCTTCCTCCATGAAGACTGCATGGTCTGCACGGAAGTTCTTCGTTCTGAACTATTGCTGATTTTTTGCTCAGGGGATAAAATCCGAGAGAGGGGTGAGTGGGTCCGAAAATTACTACAACCGGTTTATCAAGGGCTGATGCTATGTGGACAGGGGCGCTATCATTTGAGATTATCGCCCTTGCATGGAAGGAGATAGAAATCAAATCCTCAATTGATGTCTCACCTGCAAGGCTTTTTACTCCTGTCTCTTTTGCAATTCTGTCGCATAGTTCCTTTTCTTCCGACGAACCAAGTATGACGGGGGAAAAACCATTTTTTTTGAGAAGGTTGATCAGCCCTGCAAATCCCTCGGGAAGCCACCTTTTGGTATTCCATTTTGAACCAGGAAAGATGGCTATAAATCCATCTTCAATTCCTTTCGTGCTCAAAATCCTTCTTCCATTTTCAATGTCAGGTTCTTCAAGTTTCAACACCGGTGGAATTATTCCAAATTCCTCCTTCTCAACAGGTTTTAGAAGGGAAAGGACTCTTTTCACCTCATGCTCCCCTTCATAAGGGACTACCACATCGTAAAACCAGAATCCCCCTGAGTTAGAAAATCCTATTTTTACCGCATTTATCGCTCCCCTTGCAATGAGCCCACTTCTGAATGAGCGATGGGGCGAAAGGACGAAATCAAACCTTTCTCTCATCACCCTTCTTATAATAGACACTGTGTTAAGAAAGTTAAAGCCCCTTTTATCAATGGAAATCACCTCAACCCCATCCATAAATCTTGTTAGACCCTCAAGCCCCTTTCTTATAAGGAGAAAAGGAGTAGTTTTCCACCTTTCTCTAACCAATCTGATAAGGGGTTCGGTCAGAATAAGGTCTCCGAGAAAAGCAGTCTGAATTATGAGTGTCTTCTTTTCCATGAAAATAATTTTATCAACTTATAGGGGTATTTTCAAAAAACAATTGCAAGGATGCATTCCGTGATGGAGAATTAATTCGTAAAAACTTTCCGCTCTATCCCTTATATTCTCGCAAACTCTTTTATGAAAAATTTTTTTATTGAATTCCATCCGACTTTCTTAAAAAGAGGTATTTCTGGTTCCTTTTCTGCATCTTCAAAATAGGTAAGCGACTTCCTTATGACCATTTCGTCGTATTTTCCAGACTTTTTGACGAAAAGTTTTATAGCCTCGTGACTTTTTATTTTCAAATTTTTCATAATAAAATAAACATCCACAAAATCCTTTCTGCTTCCCCTCAAAATAATAGCATTTATTTTCATACAGAGAATGTCCTCCAAACTGGCAACCTTCAACCCATCAAGATTTGAACAGGGTTTTAAAAAAGGGTAGGGGTAGAAGAAAAAGGAAACATTTACTTCTTTCACCTTTGCATGAATAGTATCCTTTGAGATTGTTTTTATTTCCCGGGGAGAAAAATTTTGATAAAACACTCTGAAGTCTATATCTTTTTGAGTAAAAAAATCAAGGTCAACGGAGTATCTATGTTTTAAATAATAGTATAAAGCAGTCCCCCCAGCGAGATAAAAATCCCCCTTCTCCAAAACTGGAAAAAGAAACTCAATTACTTCTTTATGTTCTTTTAAGAGTTCTTTTACTTTGAACCCCATAACATAATCTCCAGAAATTTAATGATTGTTTTGAAAGAAGGTTTTCATATTTTTTAAGAAACTCCTTAATTTTTTCCTGGCCAATTGCCCTCTCAAGTTCTTTAACCTGCTCTTTATCACCTATTTCAAGAACCCTTGCAATCACAAATGGCGAATCAAGCTTTTTTACAACTGATTTCCATTTATAATCCCAGAAAAGGGGTTTCAGAATTTTTAAATTCTTCGGTTTTGTTTTCGCCATCTTCTATTATTATATTTAGATCTCGGGGGCGGGTCAAGAAAATAAATTATTTCTGGAAGAAATCATGAGAAAAATGTGAGATAATTTTTCACAAACTCTCCCCTTGCATCCTTAATACAGGGGGAAATTTTTAAATGAACCCCTCCCCATTGTCTCCTTAATTTTCCCCCCTCTTGATAAGAGGGAGGGACACAGGGGGGAGATGAAAAACCCTTCCCAACCTTCCCTTACGAAGGGAAGGAGCAAAGGAAAATCTCAGATTGGTTGCTTCCCATCCTTCCCTTGCCTCCTTAATCTTCCCCCCTCTTTGAAGAGGGGGGACACAGGGGGGAGATGAACCCCTCCTTCATCCTCCCCTTGAGAAGGAGCCTGGGAAAAATGTTAGATGAAATCCTCCCCAACCCTCCTTTACAAAAGGAGGGGGTAAGGCAAAAATGAGGAGATTTTCAATCAGAAAAGGTATTGTGTAGTCTTTAAAAAATCCGAACCTTTTCCTACAGCCTAACCCCTAAAGCCTTTAGCCTTAAGTCTATCATCACCTTCCGCCCTCAGCCTATCATTGACTACAGCCTATTCTCCAGCCTTTTCCTGAATCATGCCTGAGATTGAAAACGATTGAACACTAAAGATGCTTATCTAAAATTTCAAGGCTTTATTGATTAGAGGTCTAAATTTATTATAAAAAGAATTAATATAAGCGGAGGAGAAGATGAGGAGAAGAATAATTCTTTTTTTAACTTCCTGTGTGGCGTTTGTATTTTTCATCTACTCTTCCACAGGCTTAGCAGGTAGTGTAAGCCAGAAGAGGTTGAAAAATAGTTCCGAAACCGATACATGTATTGAATGCCATTCTTCGGTTACACCGGGTATCGTCCAGGACTGGCTGACGAGCAGGCATGCCTTTACAGTCCCTGAGGAGGCTTTAAAGAAACCTCCTCTTGAGAGGCGAATCTCTGCCTCAAAAATTCCAGACAATTTTGCCAGGACTACGGTTGGTTGTTATGAATGCCATGGTTTGAATCCAGATATTCATAAGGATAACTTTGAACACTTCGGCTTCAGAATAAATGTAGTGGTTTCTCCTGCAGACTGTGGAACCTGTCATCCTGTTGAAGTATCCCAGTATTCCAAAAGTAAGAAGGCTTTTGCAAGAAAGAATTTAATGGATAATCCTGTTTACAGGATTCTTGCTGATACGAGTGTCGGTATCACAGATATTGAAAATGGCAGGGTGATCCAGTATAAGCCAACTGAGAAAACCCTCCATGAAACCTGCCTCGGATGCCATGGAACAAAGGTGGAAGTGAATGGAATGAAAACTGTAGATACAAATATGGGAGAGGTTACAGTGCCTGCGCTTACAAACTGGCCAAACCAGGGAGTGGGAAAGGAAAATCCAGATGGAAGTCTCGGGACATGCACAGCCTGTCATCCAAGACATAGTTTCTCAATAGAGATAGCGAGGAAACCCTATACCTGTGCCCAGTGCCATCTTGAACCGGATGTTCCTGCATGGAATGTATATAAAGAAAGCAAACACGGAAATATATATTTTTCTGAATACAACAAATGGAATTTTAAAGAAGTGCCATGGACTGTAGGAAAAGATTTTAAGGCTCCAACCTGTGCAGTCTGTCACAACAGCCTGCTCGTTTCTCCGAACCGAGAAATCATCGTAGAAAGGACACATGATTTTGGTTCCCGCCTGTGGGTAAGACTTTTCGGACTGATTTATGCCCATAACCAGCCAAGAGCCGGAAATACAACCACAATCAAAAACAAAGATGGACTTCCATTGCCCACCACCTTCACAGGTGAACCAGCCTCTGATTATCTCATTGATGAGGAAGAGCGAAATAGAAGGCTTGGGACGATGAAATCCATCTGTAACAGTTGCCACAACATAGACTGGGTTAATGGACATTTTGAGAAACTTGAGTCCACTATAAAAGAAACAAACAAGATGACCCTTTCTGCAACGAAGTTGCTTTTTGAAGCATGGGATAAAGGGGTAGCCGATAAATCCAATCCCTTTGACGAGTATATTGAAAAACTCTGGGTAAGGCAGTGGCTTTTCTATTCAAATTCCATAAGACATGCTTCTGCAATGACAGGTGCTCCCGATTATACATCCTTTAAACTCGGATGGTGGGAACTTAATCAAAATATCGCTGAGATGAGAAAACTTATTGATACGGTTTATAAAAAGGGCAAAAAATAAAACTTGAATACACCCGTTATTAATTGAATAAGCGAGGGCTTTCTGGTATAAAAAAGAAAAAAGGATGATTTATGGAACCTTCTGAGTTTTTGAAAAGGTTAATAGCATATCTCATGAGTAAAAATTTCAACAGTGCGGAGGAGTTGCTCAGGGAAATAGAGAAGTTTATTTATGTTGATAAGGACACTCCGATTGAGGAATTCTGTGGTATAACGCCTTATAAGATGATGAGGATTTTATATTTCCCTTTTGAATCTCCTGATGTTGTAAGTTTCAATAGGGATATTCCACCCCCTATAGATGCACCATTTATCAGACTTTTTATTCTCCTGATTAACGGCATAAACGAGGCTGGTGGACTCAAAGCAACAGCAAAAGGAAACCTTCCGCGAGATTTCTGCAGGGAGATAGAAAAGAAATATCGCTCGGAAGAGGAGTTGAAAATTATAGGGAGAGATAGATGGCCACTCCTGAGAGAACACGAGTTTCTTGAACTGCACAAGGTCAGGGTTCTTGCCTGGATGGCGGGATATATAAAAAATTACAAAAAAAGGTTTGTCCTCACCGGGAAAGGGAAAAGGTTAATAAAAGATGGTTTTACAATGGATGACTACTTCTCTCTTTTCAAAACCTTTGTGTGGGAATATAACTGGGCTTATTATGATTTTTATGATGAAGTTGTGTTTATTCAGATTTCATTCCTTTTCACCCTTTACCTGCTTCATACCTTTGGCGATGAATACAGACCAAAGGACTTTTATGCAGATAAATTTTTAACTGCATTTCCAAAAGTCTTAGAAAATGCTCCTGAAGAGCCCCTCTGGTGTTCAACACCCGAAGAGCGAATAAAAGAGATATACATCCACAGGGCTATAGACATGTTTGCCATTCCATGGGGGTTTGCAGAGATAGAGGAGAAATGGAAAGAATTCGTCTCTCTCCGTGGAGCCCCTGTTAGAAAAACGGATTTTCTGGACCAGTTTGTGAAATTTAAAATTTGAAAACTTTGTCAAAAAGAAAAATGTGATATAGATTTCTCTTTCTGGCGCTTTTGTTATCTTAATTTAGGCTTTAGGCTGAAGGTTGGAGAATAGGCTTAAGGCTGAAGGCAGGAGGGATTTAATTCAAAAAGGTATTCTTCCTTTGTTCCTTCCCTTTTTCCAATTTATTTTCCCTCCCCTTCTTTTTTACCTTACTCCCTCCTTATCTGCATTTCCCCTCCCTTTTTAAGGGGAGGGGTTGTGGGAAAGGGATTTCATCTCCCCCTTGAAAAGGCTGAAGGCGGAAGGCTGAAGAGCAGGCACAAGGCTGAAGGCTTGAGGGGAGAGTTTTGAGTTTTGAAACTCTTAATAAAAATACTCCATTCAGCCTACCGTCTAACACTTCTCGCCTAAAACCTTACTTCAGCCCGAAGCCCCATCTCAACAGTAAATAATTTCGTCTATCATATATAAAACCTTAAATTTTTCAAAATGCTTGACTTTAAAAATTTTTTGTGAGATAATTTGACTATGGATGAAGTGGAAATTTATTTATAATAAAGGAGTAAGAAATGGCTACCTTAAAGGACAGACTCGGTGAGGATGGATATAAAGAACTTGAGGCAATAATTTTTGAAAGGATAAGAACCTATTCGGTAACGAGAAATGAGTTCAGAGAGGTTCTTATAAAACTTGATGTTCTGGAGAGGGATGTGGCGGAATTGAAAGCGGATGTCCGGGATATGAGAAAGGAATTCAAAATGGACATTATGGAATTGAGAAAGGAAATGAATGATTTGAGAAGAGAGATGAATGAAAGATTTGACAGGATGAATGAAAGATTTGACAACATGTATGAAAGGATGACATCCCTCGTGAAATGGACGGTTGGCACCCTTGCCCTATTCGGGACAATAATAACCATCCTTTATGCAATAAGATTATTCATTAAATAAAAGGCGGAAGAATAGGCTTTAGGCTGAAGGGGGTAGAAATTATCCGAGCTGCCTCCTTTACTCCTTCCCTTTTTCCAATTTATTTTCCCTCCTCTTATTTTTTACCTTACTCCCTCCTTATCTGCATTTCCCCTCCCCTTTTTAAGGGGAGGGGTTGTGGGAAAAGGATTTCATCTCCCCCTCTTATCAAGAGGGGGGAGGTTAAGTGAGCAAAGGGAGGGTGAGGGAGGAGTTGTGGGAAAGCTGGAAAGCTACTAATCTAACATCTTCCTCCGCCCCTTCCCGAGCTTCATCTTTGAGGGATGGATTTTAAAGAATGGGGAAAGATAGGTAGCGCAAATGAAAGACTGAAAAGGTGAAGGATTTTTTCCTTTAAAATTTTTTCGTTTTTATAAACTCAATCAAAAAGTTATGGAAAGAAAACTTATATATTTATAAAATAAAACTCAGGAGGTGAAACCATGGCAGAAAAGATAGTGCACTTTCCAGGACTTAAAAACATCACAGAGGACTTTTTAAAGAAGCAAAAAGAAGAGGAGGAGAAACTGAAAAAATACCGATGGGTGGGTCCTCTATATCTTACAATTGATGAATGCGGTATTCCCCTCATCGCATTTTCCAGACCCCAGGAGGCGGATTTCTCCCAGATTGTCGCTGTGCTGGAACTCCGTGCTCCATCTGAAGAGGAACAGGATATATTGTGGAAGGCATTTTTTGATTTGATGAACAGGTATTTTAGGATGACAGAAAGGATAAAGAATAGATGAAGGAGAAATATATTTTTTGAGAAATGCGCCTGAAAATAAAATTCAGAGGCTATGAGAAGCCATTTGTAACCCTCCCTGTTCAATACAACGAAATTATTCAGGGTTTCATTTACAGGCACATTGATAGATGGCTTGGAAAAGAGATTCACGATAAAGGATTCAAAGACCCTGAAAGCAAAAGGGTTTTCAAATTTTTTACATTCTCAAGGCTCATACCGGACGAAAAAATCTCAATAAAAGATGAAAAAATCATTCTCTCCCGCAACCTCACCCTCATCGTTTCCTCTCCATTTAATGATTTCATACAATCGTTTGCAACAAACCTCCTCAAAGCAGAAAGCATTAAACTAAAAGATGAAAATCTGATTTTGTTATCTGTAGAAGTTGAAGGAGTCCCTCAGTATAGGGAAAAGGTATATGTAAAGACCCTTTCTCCGATAACCGTTTACAGCACATTGATGACGAAAGACGGTCGTAAAAAAACATATTACTACAGCCCCTTTGAAAAAGAATTTGAAGAACAATTGATAAAAAACCTGCAAAGAAAACTGAGAACCTGGAACGGAAAGACCGCAAGCGGAGGTTCAATAAAACCGTATAGGGTGAGTTCAAAAGATGAAAGGATAGTAATTTACAAAGGGACTGTGATAAAAGGATGGGACGGAATTTTTGAACTGAAACTCCCTGAAGAACTATTCTCAATGGCTTTTGAAACAGGTCTCGGGGCAAAAAATTCGTCCGGATTTGGATGCATTGAGATCTGGGAAGGTGAAAGAGATAGAAAATGAATTAAAAGAACTTATTGATGGGCTCAGGAAAAACCTCCCCGATGTCCTGAAGGGCGTAATCCTTTATGGCTCCTGGGCAAAGGGAAATCCAGAAGAACATTCTGATATAGATGTGATTGCCTTATTTTCAGAACTTGACGATGAAAAAATAAGAAAAATTCGCGAGATTATCTCCAAAATTCATACTTCCCGCCACCTTGATTTCGTCTATGCAAAGGTGGAGGATTTTGAACGGGAAAAAATACCGCTTTATACTGCAATCAAAAAGGAGGGGAAAATCGTATTTGGCGAGTGCAACATGGAGATTTCTCCTGTTGAACCCCGGATAAAATACAAAGACTTTTTTCTCCGCTCAAAAGAATTTGAGAGCCACAAAATCAAAATGGTTGAGGAAATAAAGAAAAAGCATTCTTATTATGGAGGGATTGAACTCTGTTATGTTGCATCAAAGCATGCAATTCAAGCATGCCTTGCAATGAAGGGAGAAGGATATTCAAGCAAATTTAAGGTGCTTCTCCCCCTTTGTGAGAAACATTTCGGTAGCAGGATAGCAAAGGCATTCAGGAAGCTTTTTGACATTTATGTGAAATCAGAATACACCCACGAAATCCCAACCGAAGAGGAATCAGACCTCGCTCTCTCCCTCGCTAAAGAGGTCATAAGGGTTTATGATATGGTTGAGAAGGAAATGGGGATTTAATATAATGAGAAGAGAATAAAACCTGTGATGAATTTATGAAAAAGGAAGTTTGAAAAATGAAGTATAAAGATAGAATAGAAATAAATCCTGAGATTCTGGTCGGAAAACCAATTATTAAAGGCACACGAATTTCTGTTGAATTTATCCTTGAACTCCTTGCTAACGGCTGGGATACAGAGAAGATTCTTAAAAACTATCCCCAACTTAAAAAGGAAGATATTCTTGCAGCTATTGAGTATTCTTTAAAAATTTTAAAAGAAGAAAAGGTTTTTGCTATATGAAATTCCTTGCCAACGAAAATCTACCTTTAGAATTGGTAAACGATCTGAGGAATTCAGGTTATGATATTTTAAGGGTGGACGAAGTGAAAAAAGGAATGAAAGACCCTGAAATTCTTGATTTCTCTTTTAGGGAAAATCGAATTCTTATTACCTTTGACAAAGACTTTGGAGAATTGGTTGTAAAAGAAAAGAAGAAAGCAAGAGGGGTAATTTTGTTAAGAATCCATCCCGAATCAGTTCAGTTTATTAAAGAGCGAATTCTTTCTCTGTTCGTTCAAATTAAGGAATTAGAAGATAAATTTATCGTTGTTGAGGAACATATAATAAGAGAAAGAAAACTTGGATAGGGAGCTTATTGAAAGTGGATTCAAACTTACAATACCTTTTGCGGATTTCTCGGAGCAAGAACCGAGATTTTTCAGGCACGGAGGTGTATAGAAAAATGGAAAGAAGATGGTGAAGTATCAACTTGAAAAAGAAAAAGTCAAACAATGGCTTGAGGGTCAAAAAGAAGCAGAGAAAATTATTGAAAGAGAGCGTGTAAACTTCCTCCTTTCCCTTACACCTCAAAGGTCTCTTGAAATTTACCTTTCACTTGCCAGTTCAGGTTATAAAAGCCGCAGAGAACCATCCTTCCTTCTCCTCCAGATGCGCCACTCCCTCCACCGACTGGCAGAGAAAACCTCCTTCCAAAATAGCAAAGAGGAATACCACTTATCCTCTTTCTTGATAAAAAACTCCTTGACACCCATTTTTGAATTCTTGTAAAATAAGAAAAAATGATAGTGGCAATTTTAAAAACCCATAAGATAGCAACCAAACAATTAAAAAATACAAGTATAATAAAGAGAGGGCTAAATTTAATGAAAAACCATGAATGGAATGCAAAAGAGAAAAAGGAAGTCAACATTGTGAGTAGAGCACCAATTAGTGGGGGATGCGGACCCATGTTGAATTTATCCTTGAACTCCTCGCAAAGGGGTGGAATACAGACCAAATTCTTAAAAAGAAATATTTTTAAAGAGATGAAAAATATTCTGAAAATTTTAAAAAGGGAGAGTTTTATGGTATGGATAGAAAAATAAATATTCAAATTCTTCCACGTTATGTGAAAGAAAAGAATGGATATAGACCATTTCAGGGGGAAATTATAGAAAGTGTAAAAAATAGTGATAAAGATTTAATTATCGCTGAAGCCCCTGTAGGAGCAGGAAAAAGTTTTATAATGAGAAAATTACTGGAGAAAAAAATTTTTGAAAGAAGTCCCATTGTTCTTCTTTATCCAACAAAAATTCTTATGGAAGCACAGATTAATTCAATCAAAAAAGAACTTAAAGATAATATCAGAATTTGGCCTTACGAAGAATTTGGATCATATAAAACAAATTTATTTTTATATTCCACAGATTCCTTAGTGTACTATATGAAAAAGAATAATCTGGATAAAATCAAAGAAAAAGGGGAATTGTTATTTAGACTTTTTACAGATATTGAATGGCAAAGTAAAAGTGGAGGAGTAGTTACCTCTCCCGATGTTTTATATCTTCTTCTTAAAGGTGCTTACAATAATTCCAATAAGATATTAAATTACCTTCAAAACTCATTAATTGTTTTTGACGAGTTTCATTGCTATTATGGGTTAAATACATTTTCTTTTCTTATAAAAGAATTATTATCAAAGATAGCGAATAAGATAATTCTCTTGTCTGCGACACCAATTTTATCCAAAGAATTAAATGAGTTAACAAACAAGTATAGAACTTTGTTTATAACGTTTGAAGATTCTAAAGGTGATTATAATGATGTCTGTTTTAATTACCAATTACATACAGAAATAATTTCTTTTAAAATTTCTGATTTAAACCAATGTGAGAAATTTTTAATAGAAAAGTTGAAAAACATAAAATTTCCCGCCGCTATAATTTTTGATAGCATTTTTAGACTAAGACATATTAAAAAACGTTTCAAAAATAACAGCATATTTAATAATATAAGAATTGTAGAATGGAGCGGAATGAAAAAAGATGAAAAACTTACTTTGGATGAAAAAACATTAGTATTGGGGACTTCTTCAATTGAAATAGGAATTGATATGAATTTTAAAAGTTTAATTTTTGAAGCCACATATTGGCCTTCCGCAATACAAAGGTTAGGAAGGGTTGGGAGAAAGGAAGAAGGAGAAGCTATTATTTTTACAAGAAAGGATTTTAGTCCGTTTATAAAAAAGGATATATTTGAAAGGGATGAATTTGAGAGTGTTTTGAAAGAAGTTTTAAATGACCCTAAAGAAGAGATTGGAGATGATTTCTCATTTAGAGGGCAGAGTTTTAAATTTCTTATATATGATGAAGAATTAAAAGAAAGTTTTATTTATAATGAAAACGTTTTTGCAATGTATGAAATCACTGACTTTATTGATGACTGGCAGCAGAAGGATGAGGAGGAAAAATTTGAAATTTTAATTAATGAATTTGAAATTGAAGAAGAAAAAGCTAAAGATATTATTTTATATGGCAGAATTATCCCAATTTGGGGTGCGTTGAAAGGCAAAATTCGAGATGATTATGAATTTATATCAAGTGGAGACATCATTTATCCAACAGAAAATAGAAAAGAGTTACATATAAAGGGATTTGTATTTTATGGAGCGTAAATATGGAAATAAATGAAGTAAGAAGAATCTTAAAACCGCAATTTGGATATTTAGCAAAATCTGATGGAGAATTACTTTATTCTCATCATTTTAATGTATGGTCTATTGGCAGAAAGATAGCAGAAAATGTTCCCTCTTTAGACGAAAAAGAAAAATATCTATTTGAAATTGCATGTTTAATCCATGATATTGGAAAAATGAAACGTTCAATACAAGAAGCTTTAAAAAAAGGTAAAGAACTCCCTGAGCCACATAAAATAACCTCAGAAGATGAGGTTAAAGAATATCTTAACAATTCTCAGATAAACTTACCGGAAGAAGATTTGAAATTTATTGTAGATGTTATAAGAACCCATCATGGAGTTTCACAGAAAGACCTAAGGGAAATTTCAACATCAGGCGCTCAATTTTTTACTCTTCTTCTTCAAACTTCAGATTGGCTTGCTTCAATGAAATATGTTTCTTTTGATACTTTGAATAAACTACAAGAAATTTATACAAATATAATATTTACAGCATTTCAATACTCAAGACCCATTTCTCCTTCTGCATTTCTTATAGTAAAACTTGCGGTTAAAAAATATGAAGAATTCGGTTGGAAAGTTCTTTACTATCCTGAAAATGGTATAGTATTTGTGGGGAGTAAAAATTCTAAACTCCCAAATAAAACTTCTTTAATAGAGGAAATCTATAATGAAATAATTAAAAAATCGTTGGAATTGCAAAACCCAATTCCTGTGAGAGCAGATAGAGAAATATTAAGTTTTCCTGCTAGTAATTTTCCCGAAGAATTCTTGGAAACACATAAAGAAAAAATAATGGATGCCCTTGGAAATATTGACCAAAAAGGTTTTGTATTTTTTAGGTATTATAAGGACATATGCAAAATCAAAGGAATACAAATTAAAAATGAAATAGTAGAGATAATTAACTCAGCTTGCGGTTCAAGTGGATCCCTTAAAACAAAAGCGAAAGTAAAATTTAAAGAAAAATTCAAAGAGGAAATATCTAATCCAAAAGAAGTTTTGATAAAATTATTTGACAAAATAAAATTGAATGATATTCTACCAGAGGACTTTTTAAGAGAGTTACCTTTTTCATCAAATAACTTAAAAGATTTGAAACCTGATGAATTATTTCAAATTTTGAAAAATTTAGCAAAACCTGAAAAAGAGAGTAAAACAAAAGAAGTCCTTTTGGGATATTTAAATTCTATTATATTAATGGAAGAAGAAATAGATTTTAAAAAACTTGCGAATGAAATTTTTGAAAAATATAAATTATATAAAAAAACTTCAGATGCTGAAAAAGGAGTGTGTGAAATTTGTGGTTGTTCTGTTTCATTTAAGATGCAGCCTGCTTTAAATTTGTCTCGCACACCGCAGGCTTTTTCTCAGATAAAAGCTAAATATGCCTATAGAGCAATATGTCCTTTATGTATTTATGACAATTTTATATTCAGAAAAAATATTTCTCAAAATACAATTCCTGTATATATAAGAATTACCACAAAAGTTCCTGATTTGTTTATTAATATAGATGAATTACAAAGATTTATTAATAAGGTAAGAAGTGCATTAACAAATGTTAGAAGAATTGAAAAAGTGATGACAGATGAAAAGCTTAAAGATATTCCATTTGCAGATATTATTGAAATACCTATAGGAGATGAGAAAAAAGAAACTGAGATAGGACCGAGAATTGAAGCAAATAATTTGTTTTTTGGATTAGAGCAAGTTACACAAAAAAATTATTCTCCAAAAGATATGAAGATAAAATATGAACCTTTGTATCATGTTTTAAAAATGTTAGGATTTAATGTAGCAATAGGGACAGAAGAACAAGAAGAGTTATTTGGTGAAAAAATTGAAACTAATGAAGAAAATTATTATAAGTCTTTGGCAACAATTATCTTTGCAACAAGAATTGTGAAAAAAGAAGTAAAGGAATATATTTATGCTAGAGAATTAATAGAAAAAGGTCCAAGTGTAGCAATAACAACTATAGGGGATTCAATAGAGGGAAGAAAAATTTCCGAAGATTTAATAAAATGTTTGATTAAAGGAATGATAAAATCTAAAATTATAATCGCAAGGAGGTGATAAAATGAGTGAAATAACTTTTGAAGGATTATTAAAAGATGCTGCTCTTTTAGCAGATAAAGAAAAAGGCATCCCTCATTTTTGTGTTGAACCAGAAGAAAGAGGAAAATTTTGGCAAAATTTAAGTAAGCATTCTGCTTCAAAGCCAATATCCCAAGCCCTTAATGCAATAATGTCAAACCGCTCCTTTGATGAAGTAATAGAAAGGTTTTTGAGAAACCTTACTGTTAAAATACCTGAAAACGAAAAAGAAGGGTTAAACAGGTTTGTTAAGAATGCCAAAGAGATATTAAAAAAGTATTACGAATTAAAGCAAAAAAATGTAAGTGAATTTTTGAAAGCCAAAAACTCTTTGATCTCAGCGATTTACATTTTAACAAGATATCCAAATTTAAAGGAGGTGCTCTTATGAATAAAAATAGTTTGTTTAATGATATTCAAATTTTACCAAGGGGCTTATATTTACAAATAGGATTTGTTGTAAAAACCCTTGATCCAACAGTAATCCGCTCAAATGAACCGGAAGAAGTGCTTACTTATTCATATCAGTCTTTAGGCAACAGATTTATTATTCCATGGAGAAAGTTCAAGGGAAAACTTAGAAGACTTGTTATGGAACAGCAAAGAAGTTTTGGTATTCCACCTGAATGTGAATGTTCACTTAAAGAAAACTTGTGTATGGCTTGTCCTTCCTGTTTTTTGTTTGGGGGGACAGGAGAAACCTCACGCGCCAAGGTGTCATATAATCTTCTTTCAAGGATATTAGGTGAAACTTTGATATCCTTACAAGAAGTAAAAGATGTTTTCACATATACTGCAAATGCTGTTGATGAAAAAGATTATACTACTGGCCAAGCTTTGATGACAACAGTTGCTGTTCCACCAGAAACGGAATTTTTGGGAATAGTTACGATTAAAGATCCCACTCCAGAAATTGCAGCAATTATAGTTGATAATTTAAAGAGAGTAAAAAGAATAGGAGCATCAAATAGAGAATGGGGAAGGTGTGAAACTGCTATATTAGGTTATAAATTATCTGACAGAGAAGATGTTTCAGTATATGAACTTGTTCAAATGAAGAAAATAGACAAAGTCTTTAAAAAAATTGAAGACCTTAAATTACCGTCAAATATTGGGAATTGTTTTAAGGAGGTTAATAAACAAATAAAGCAAATATTACCGAAATCAAAAAAGTGAGTTGTTATGTATAAGATTTATTTATATCAAATAAAACTTCTAGATCCACTTTTTTATTCACGAGAAGGATTGTCTGCTTCTTTTACACCTCCATACTTACATGCAACTGCTGTTAATTTTGCCGTTAAAAATGCTTTAAATATTGACCCTCAAGAACAACCTTATTTAATATGTGATGAAAATAATATTTCAAAAGACAACCCTAGATATAAGAATTCTCTTATTTCAAATGATTTTTATTTTACCCCGGCACGACTAACTACTCCTTTAAAATATTTTTCAGAAATTACTAAAGGTGAAAATGACGGTTTTATTTTCACTACTAAACAAGGAGAACTATTACAAGCCGGTACACTAAATTATATCTCACCTGAATCAATTTTTGAAGGTTTTCTTATAGAGAAAAGACCTTACAAATGGCCCAAGATAATTAGGCTCGGAAGTTTTAGAGGAAAAGCAATTTTAGAATTAACTGAATTAGAGATGGTAAAAACAATCAATTCAAATACAGTTGTTTCTCATCCGGTTGACCCCTTAATAACAGATGTTAAAAAAGGCATTGCTATAGCAATGTTTCCATATCCCATTATAGAAAATGCTGAATGTTCTATTTGTATATTAGCAAAATTAAATACTCGTACTTATTATAAAATAGCTCTTCCTCAGGAATGGAAAATACCAACTATTGACCGTATTAAAATCAGCAAAAATACGATTATACTGTAAATGAGTACTTTTGACGGATTTTTAATCCCTTTCATCTTGTTATGTCTTTAACAGGAACCCTTATATGGTATTACTATTTATGTCCTCGGGAGGTGTGGTTGATGAGCAGAAATCTGAATCCTGACCAGCAAAACCCATTTATTGAGATTGGAAGACTTATTTCAGAGGAATCTTATAAAAGGGAGAGGAAGGAGATTCGGCTTGAAAACATCGTCATTGACATTCTCAGAAAGGAAGGAGAAGAAATTGTAATAGGAGAGGTTAAGAAGAGTTCAAAGTTTGAAAAGAGTGCGAGGATGCAACTTGCCTATTATCTATTGAAACTGAAAGAACTTGGAATAGAAGCAAAAGGTGAACTTCTTTTTCCGAAAGAGAAGAAAAGGATTAGTGTCACACTTACAAAAGAAATGGAGACGGAACTTGAAAATGCCAAAAGGGAGATAAAATCAATAATTCAGATGGAAGCACCCCCTCCTCCAGAAAGAACAAGATTCTGTTCAAAATGCGGATATAGGGAGTTCTGCTGGGCATGAAGCGAACGATTTATATATTTTCAGATGGCGAAATAAAAAGAAAGGAAAACACGCTTTATTTTGAGACTGAAGAAGGGAAAAAATACATTCCCGTAGAGAACACATCGGAAATTTTTGTTTTCGGAGAGGTTACACTGAATAAGCGACTTCTTGAATTTCTTACAGAGAATGAAATCATAATGCACTTTTTTAACCATTATGGATACTACATCGGTTCTTTTTATCCGAGAGAACATCTGAACTCGGGATATATGATTTTGAAGCAGGCTGAACATTATCTTGATGTGGAAAAGAGAATTGACCTTGCAAGAAGGTTTGTCTATGGAGGGGTTGAGAACATCAAAAAGGTTCTCGCCTATTATCAGAACAGGGGAAAGGAACTCTCGGGGATAATAGAAAAAATAAATTCGCTTTCGGAATCCATCAATTCCTGCAGAAGCACTGAAGAACTTATGGCAATTGAGGGGAACATAAGGGAACAATACTATTATGCTTTTGATGTGATTCTTGATAATGAACATTTTATATTTGAAGAAAGGACAAGAAGACCTCCAAGAAACAGACTGAATGCTTTAATAAGTTTTGCAAACTCAATTCTCTATACTGTTTGTTTAAGCGAGATATATCATACACATCTTGACCCAAGAATAGGATTTTTGCATGCTACGAATTTCAGAAGATTCTCTCTAAACCTTGATGTAGCAGAGGTTTTCAAACCTATCATTGCGGACAGGGTTATATTCACACTTGTGAATAAGGGAATGATAAAGCCCCAGCATTTTGAACAGAAACTTGACGGAATAGTTCTTAATGAAAAAGGAAGGGAGGTTTTCATAAGGGAGATGGATGAGAGGTTAAAAAGCACCTTTGAACACAAAGGACTTGGCAGGCATGTTTCATATAGAATGCTGATAAGGCTTGAACTTTACAAAATTGAAAAGCATCTTATGGGAGATGAGGAATACAAACCATTCATAACGGGGTGGTGAGATGAATGTAATACTTGTATATGATATAAATGAAGAGAGGGTGCAGAAGGTTTTGAAGACCTGTAGAAAATATCTTCACTGGGTTCAGAATTCAGTTTTTGAAGGAGAGATAACAGAGGCGAAACTGGAGAAACTGAAAAGTGAACTTAAAGAAATAATAAAAGAGGATGAGGATTCAGTGATTATATACATTTTCCAGATTGGATGGTATAACAAAAAGGAAATTCTTGGAACTAAAAAGGGTGGCGATGAGATTATTTTTTAAAATTTCGTCTATCACCGATAATGTAAAAAGTGCTTACCTTGGACGAAAAAAATCTCTTGAAAAATGTGGAAGTTATGTTATTATAAAAGAAAACATCACGCTCTTTCGCAACTTAAAAAAGGCGGTTTTACCGATACAAAAATGGATTGCGAGCCTACCTATGAGGAATTGAAACTTCCTTCAAGGAGGGACTGAAATGATTGCCGATATAAGATTGCGAGCCTACCTATGAGGAATTGAAACTAAACCTTGAAACCCAAACCCGCCAAAATCTCAAGCATTGCGAGCCTACCTATGAGGAATTGAAACCTTTTTTTATGCTCAAAAATTTTTTCTATTATCATCTATTGCGAGCCTACCTATGAGGAATTGAAACATGAAGAAAAATAAAGGAGGTGCAAAAATGAGGAAAAATTGCGAGCCTACCTATGAGGAATTGAAACCTGAAAAAGCAAATTGGGCAGATGCAAGCAGAACTTGATTGCGAGCCTACCTATGAGGAATTGAAACACCGGGCAGTGGACAAAATATGAAATACAGAATATAGATTGCGAGCCTACCTATGAGGAATTGAAACATCTTTCTCTTTCATACGGTGTCATTTCTGGTTGTGATTGCGAGCCTACCTATGAGGAATTGAAACTCACAATAATCCCTCAAAAAACCATCCAACTTACCAATTGCGAGCCTACCTATGAGGAATTGAAACCCTCTTCACAATTCTAAAACACTTACATCGTTTAATATTGCGAGCCTACCTATGAGGAATTGAAACTCACAACAGACCTCCAGATTCCATGCACACTATACAAATTGCGAGCCTACCTATGAGGAATTGAAACCAATTCTAAGCTCCTCCTTCTCGCCAATCCAGTCCAATTGCGAGCCTACCTATGAGGAATTGAAACGATGATGCTTTGCTTGATTAAACGATGTAAGTGTTATTGCGAGCCTACCTATGAGGAATTGAAACCTCCGCATCCTCCTTTGGCACACCCGTGCCAGAAAGATTGCGAGCCTACCTATGAGGAATTGAAACTGGATATTGTGAAGCGTGGGGCTGGGGTGGAGAAGGATTGCGAGCCTACCTATGAGGAATTGAAACTAATCAAAAAACCCCATTTTCAACCATTCCAGGAAATTGCGAGCCTACCTATGAGGAATTGAAACCTGCGATAGGGACACTTGAGGGAAAAATAACCCCTCATTGCGAGCCTACCTATGAGGAATTGAAACTTTGATATCAGGTCCGTATGGTTGTGGTAAAACGACAATTGCGAGCCTACCTATGAGGAATTGAAACTTAATCTTATTTCCATTATTCTCATCCATCATAAAAATTGCGAGCCTACCTATGAGGAATTGAAACTAACATATCCAAAATATATACACAATCCATAAAGGAATTGCGAGCCTACCTATGAGGAATTGAAACTATTTTCTACCATTATATTTGATTTCTCCTATTGATTGCGAGCCTACCTATGAGGAATTGAAACTTGTTATATGTAAAAAATGTCATTTTCTTTTAGAAAATTGCGAGCCTACCTATGAGGAATTGAAACTCCTTTTTCCCATCCTCCCCATCACCATGCTCATTTATTGCGAGCCTACCTATGAGGAATTGAAACCCCCGACGAGGTAAATGCTTCATGTGGTTTTCACATTCAATTGCGAGCCTACCTATGAGGAATTGAAACAGGCGAAAAAAATGATAGTAGAGATTAAAAAACAAACATTGCGAGCCTACCTATGAGGAATTGAAACATTCATATTTTCATATTCGCCAAAGAGAGGCTCAATATTGCGAGCCTACCTATGAGGAATTGAAACTGAAAAATATCATAGACCCCTTGACCGCTTAATTCTATTGCGAGCCTACCTATGAGGAATTGAAACTCTTTTTCTCAAAAGCAGAAGCCAGTCCGAAGGCAACATTGCGAGCCTACCTATGAGGAATTGAAACCAAATGTCATCTTTCGTTTTCAATTCTTCTTCACAAATTGCGAGCCTACCTATGAGGAATTGAAACACATAAAGGAAAAAGCCAAGAACCTCGCACACATCAATTGCGAGCCTACCTATGAGGAATTGAAACAATATTCAATGTCAATATTTCTCGCTTTTGCGATGAGATTGCGAGCCTACCTATGAGGAATTGAAACTGAATTTCTCTTTCCCAGTGATGAATGAGCATTTTTGATTGCGAGCCTACCTATGAGGAATTGAAACCAATATGGATTGACACAAAAGAACTTGACCGCTTGTATTGCGAGCCTACCTATGAGGAATTGAAACTAAATTTCCAGCAGGTTCATTTCAGCACCTCTTTTTTATTGCGAGCCTACCTATGAGGAATTGAAACTGAGCCGCAGTTGTATTTTGATTTGGGGCCGCTTATGATTGCGAGCCTACCTATGAGGAATTGAAACTTTAGCGTATAGGTTTAGTTCGGATTGGGATAGTGATTGCGAGCCTACCTATGAGGAATTGAAACTATCTTCTTCCCAACCGCACCCACAAATTCAGAGCAATTGCGAGCCTACCTATGAGGAATTGAAACTCATACCATTTATAAGGCAAAGCGTCGGGGTCTCTTATTGCGAGCCTACCTATGAGGAATTGAAACTCTGTTCCAGATAATTCTTTAAATCGTCCTTTAAGGATTGCGAGCCTACCTATGAGGAATTGAAACTCTGGAACAGATAAAAGTTATTCCTGTGACAATTGAATTGCGAGCCTACCTATGAGGAATTGAAACTATGTCAATATGGATAAGGTTGTGATTGGAGGGGAGATTGCGAGCCTACCTATGAGGAATTGAAACTCAGTGAGGTGGTCAAACAAAGGACTGCTGGTAATGATTGCGAGCCTACCTATGAGGAATTGAAACAAAGAGAGGGAGTGGGGAAGAAGGGGTTGATGGAACATTGCGAGCCTACCTATGAGGAATTGAAACTATGGAAAGTATTATAAAAGAGATGATACCGAAAGAATTGCGAGCCTACCTATGAGGAATTGAAACCTATTTAGGGAGCATTTGTCGGGAGGGAATGTATCCGCATTGCGAGCCTACCTATGAGGAATTGAAACAATTCTTATATTTACCTGATATAAAGTTCCAGTTATCCATTGCGAGCCTACCTATGAGGAATTGAAACGAAGTCCTCTTAATGCCATATTGAGCGAGTTCTTCATTGCGAGCCTACCTATGAGGAATTGAAACTGTTAAGTCGGGAGAATATGAGTTTTTATTTCCTGCATTGCGAGCCTACCTATGAGGAATTGAAACACAAATCCCCATGACAATTATAAAAAATCTTTCCGAATTGCGAGCCTACCTATGAGGAATTGAAACAACACAATTTTGATTTAAGTTCACAATTGAGTAAAGAATTGCGAGCCTACCTATGAGGAATTGAAACTCCTCTCCACGAGAGGTTCTTTCTTCTCAACTTCCTATTGCGAGCCTACCTATGAGGAATTGAAACGAGCATTGATGGCGTCGCTTCCAATCCCTTCAAGTCCGAATTGCGAGCCTACCTATGAGGAATTGAAACGCTACATGAATGAAATAACCCGCAAACTCTTTCAACATTGCGAGCCTACCTATGAGGAATTGAAACGAGCATTGATGGCGTCGCTTCCAATCCCTTCAAGTCCGAATTGCGAGCCTACCTATGAGGAATTGAAACTTGTGGCGAGGCAATGACCTTTGAAAACTACACAGATTGCGAGCCTACCTATGAGGAATTGAAACATGCTCTTAATAAATTTTTTACATATCTTTACAAGATTGCGAGCCTACCTATGAGGAATTGAAACTAAGTGGTGGAAGACAGGAATGGATATTGAAGAAGCGATTGCGAGCCTACCTATGAGGAATTGAAACCCTGAACTGGAACGATATAATGAAATGACTTTAAAAATTGCGAGCCTACCTATGAGGAATTGAAACCCTTCCCCTTCTGCCTTCAAAGAGGTCTTCCTCAAGACATTGCGAGCCTACCTATGAGGAATTGAAACAGATTTTCTTTTATAATAGAGTTTTCCACAGCGGGATTGCGAGCCTACCTATGAGGAATTGAAACCATATTCGCCAATCCATCTTTTCTTTTCTTCATCTATTGCGAGCCTACCTATGAGGAATTGAAACATGAATTCTATATTTTTATTTGCTTGGTCTTGAATATTGCGAGCCTACCTATGAGGAATTGAAACTGTGAAAGGCATATCTCTTTCAAGAACTCCTACATATTGCGAGCCTACCTATGTGGAATTGAAACAATTTCTTCTCGGCTTCCTCCTCCGCCTCATATCTCAATTGCGAGCCTACCTATGAGGAATTGAAACAAGACATTTTACGAAATTAAAGATGACGAAGAACGATTGCGAGCCTACCTATGAGGAATTGAAACTCTTCACATACGGCTGTTTTAATATTTCTCTAATTGATTGCGAGCCTACCTATGAGGAATTGAAACCCAAAATCTGTTTTTGTTATCCCTTCAAATCCATAATTGCGAGCCTACCTATGAGGAATTGAAACTGGTATAAGGCACGCCATCTATTTCTACTGACCCGATTGCGAGCCTACCTATGAGGAATTGAAACTTTACAATATTCGTCCCACGGATTATGCCCCTCGAGATTGCGAGCCTACCTATGAGGAATTGAAACTGCTAAATCTACATAAAAATTTCCTGTATTTTTGTATTGCGAGCCTACCTATAAGGAATTGAAACGCTACATGAATGAAGTGACCCGCAAACTCTTTCAACTATTGCGAGCCTACCTATGAGGAATTGAAACTATGGATATAACGAGGGATATGACTATTGATTTTCATTGCGAGCCTACCTATGAGGAATTGAAACTCCTGAATTCATCAAGGAAAACAAAGAGATAACAAAATTGCGAGCCTACCTATGAGGAATTGAAACTGTTTTTTACTTCAGTCATCCATCCAAATATGTCCAATTGCGAGCCTACCTATGAGGAATTGAAACTATGGATATAACGAGGGATATGACTATTGATTTTCATTGCGAGCCTACCTATGAGGAATTGAAACTCCTGAATTCATCAAGGAAAACAAAGAGATAA
>Ga0272445_1000286_pt1 | contig 49510 bp, 57 predicted proteins | sample YNPCB0031_FD_194404 | JGI IMG/M metagenome (GOLD analysis project Ga0272445, IMG submission 194404) | Hot spring sediment microbial communities from Yellowstone National Park, WY, United States - YNP-CB-003-1 | ecosystem: Environmental > Aquatic > Thermal springs > Hot (42-90C) > Sediment... | reverse complement strand
AGTATTGGGAAATTTCCCCCTCATATTTTAACCACTATCTTATTCCATGAATTTAAAACTTCCTAGTGCAAAGTGCAAAATATTTGTAATTGGCAGAAGTGGATTTTAATGCATTTCTCCGCTGCAACTCGGTTTTTGCTGTAAGTATGCGGCTTAGCAGAACTTATCCTACCCCCGTTATAATAGCATTTAATGGAAGCTTTAATCCTGCAGTATAAGCAACATGTCAACTGCATTTTTCAAAGATATATTGTTTAATAAGTTCTTCATTACCAAACGAATCTAATTCTCTTGCCTGACATATGGTATTCTATGGGGATTGGAAAACTTAGGCAATGAAATCTCAGAACTATACTACATAATTTTCAAAAATTTGCAACTAAGCTTTCCTAGGATTATCTAGGAAATATGGGGGAAGAATATATATGAATAGGAGGATAGGGGAAATTTGGGCCCGTAGCTCAGTTTGGATAGAGCACTGGCCTCCGGAGCCAGGGGTCCCGGGTTCAAATCCCGGCGGGCCCGCATCCAATTAAATTTCAATTTTCAACAGTTACTCTTGATTTTTAAATTTTTTTACATATTGTTATCGCCCTATCTACTGTAACGCCTCTATTTATATGGGGAAGAGAGTTTGGTAGAAAATAATTTAAGTCAAAGGGTAGACTCCCTATTATTATAAATTTAGTTGGGGGTTGAAGATGGGCTTTCGAAATCTAAGTAGGGCATCTTTAATAACGTTTATTTTGCTATCCCTAGTCTCTCTTTTCGCTGATATGACTTATGAGGGGGCTAGGTCTATTTCCGGAGCATACTTAGAAGTGCTTAGCGCCACCGCTGTTTTTGCAAGCTTAGCCAGTATTGGTGAGTTTTTAGGATACATCATGAGATTTGTTAGTGGTATTTTGGCAGGATATTTTAAGTCAAGTAAAGGTTATTGGGGATTAACCTTTATGGGTTATATATTAAATTTGATGGTTGTCCCCCTCCTAGCCTTCTCCGGCCAATGGCAAATGGCAATCCTCCTCATATTCCTAGAGAGGATGGGTAAGGGGTTAAGGACACCTACTAGAGATGTTATATTATCGGAAGTTACTGAGGAGATTGGTAGGGGTAAAGCTTTTGGACTTCATGAAGCTCTTGATCAAGCAGGAGCAGTTTTAGGACCCTTAATAGTTTCAGTGGTACTCTTTAGAAGCAATAGTTACGCATTGGCTTTTCTAGTATTAGCGTTGCCAGCAATGGCTTCTATACTATTTCTCTTGGGTGCATATATGAAATATCCTAGGGTTAAGGCGGCTGAGAAGGCTATTCCACTTTCAAAGAGTGGAGCTGTTCTCAATGATGTTTTCTGGCTTTATACTATTTCTATGTCTATTGTGGCCTTTGGCTTCATTCATTGGATTAATGTGTCATATATCTTTAAGGCAGAAAACATACTACCCGATTATCTGATATCCACAATGTACCTAGTAGCCATGCTTGTTGATGGCCTCCTAGCATTTCCAGTTGGATTGATATATGATAAAATTGGTTTAGTATCATTACTCATAACGCCAGTATCCGCTGCATTGATAGTTCCAATGATCTTTATGAAAAGTTTTGCTTCAGTGTTGTTTGCAAGTATCTTTTGGGGTGTTGTGATGGGGATATATGAGAGCACTGCACGTGCAGCAATAGCCGACATCTTACCACCTGAGGGGAGGGCATATGGTTATGGTGTTTTCGGCTTATTTTATGGGACAGCTTGGATGGCTGGAACAATAGCTTATGGTTATCTCTACCAAAATCTCACCAGCTACCTATCATTATTCACTATATCTATTGAATCAATAGCACTCATAATACTGCTCATTACCGTGAAACGATTTAAAGATTTCAGAGGTAAATGATGCTAGGAAGACGTATGTAACATCGTTTAGTAATAGTGGTCAAGGGGTATGAGAGTGAAGGGATGAAAGTTAACGCTGGACTAGAACGGAATCCTTATATCTCCCAACTTGTTTTGAATTGGCTTTTTAGGTGAGTGGCATTGACGTTTTGCCGTGGAAGATTTCTCGAGTTGGAAAAGTATTGGCTTTTGCCTATACTCTTAGGTTTTGTGATTGGTTTAGCTGTATTTGTCATGGTCTGCATATATAGAATCTTAAACCATGTTTCACTGTTGATAGTAAATTTTGATCCAATTTTCATTTTCGCCTCCACGGTTATCGCAATTCTTGGTGGATACTTAACTGTAAAATTCTTTGCAGATAGTAAGGGGTGCGGATGTGGAACTGAACTTGTAATTGAGAGGTATCATCATAAAAGCGGCTTTGTAAGTTTGAGGGATACTGTAAGTAAAACTCTGGCTTCAGCAATAACCATAGGTTTTGGTGGAAGTGCAGGGTTGGAGGGGCCGAGCCTCCTACTTGGAGGTGGAATTTCCTCTTTCATTACTAGGAGGCTGGGGTTAAGTCAGAAGGATGTAAAGGCCTTGTTTTTATGTGGTGCCGCTGCAGGGTTCTCAGCCATATTTAAAGCTCCATTAACTGGAATATTGTTTGCACTTGAGATACCATATAGGAGGGATGTTGAAACTGAAGTTTTCGTTCCAGCTTCAATAGCTTCAGTTACCGCTTACTTCACTTCAGCCATGACTCTTGGGACTGAAACTATTTTCTCATCGTCCACACTTGTAACGCCAACTTTCCCCACACTTATGCATGCAATCTCTATAGGTGTTTTGACAGCCTTTGTTGCTTTGGCATTTATGGGAATATTTGAGAAAATGAATGCTTTGAGCATGTGGCTGTCCATGAGAATCCCTCCACTTTTAATGTGTGTATTTGCTGGATTGATGCTTGGCTTAATAGGGTTTTTCCATCTGGAAGTTCTTTGGCTTGGCTATGATTTCATCCACAAGATAATTACAACGGATTTGGGGCGCTTATCCATTACAACTTTAATTGCAGTTTTAATACTCAAAATTTTAGCTACAAGTCTAACCTTGAATTTCGGTGGGAGTGGTGGGCTTTTCGTTCCATCAATTTATGTTGGTGGAACCCTTGGGCTGATTTATGCGCAGATAATGGGACTCAAACCAACAATCTTATATGTAACATTGGCTATGAGCGCCCTACTGGCTGCAACTAGTAAGAGCTTATTGACAAGCATATCCCTAATCGCTGAAACTGTAGGTCCAAGTTCCATAATACTTGCATTAATCTCCTCCTCAATAAGTTACTTCCTCACAGGAAGTAGATCTTTCTATAAAAGTCAACTTACAAGTAAAGTTGATGCTGGCATACCCCATGCTTCCATGGATAAGCATTCTTTTTAATGCTCTTCTCCCTAAATATGAGTAGTTATCTTAACATATTTGCTAATTCATTTTTGAAGATGGAGAAAAATGGGGATTTTTGACGTGTTATCTCTTCCTCCTTACCATTACTCCACCTATTAATCCGCCTATCAGTCCGAATAGGGGGAGGGAGATTAATGCAGTTAAGCTTGCTAATCCTCCAATAAAGGCCCCTAAGGATCCAAGGAATGCGAATCCTAAGGTTGTTAACAAAACACTTTCTATTGTTGCCCCAATTACACCGCTTAGAAATCCTGCTAAAGCGCCTCTGCCAGCATCGTCCTTAGTAAGGATTCCTGCAACCATACCGGCTGTGATTGGACCTATAATTGGTATCCATCCGAAAATGATCATTAAGGCAATACCTGCAGCAATACCAGTACCTATTCCTCCATATTCATCATAAATGAGTTTCAACATTTCCAGTGCATCGAACACAAATTTTATTTTGCAAATTATTTAATTTTTCCATAAAAAGTTCCATTATATAAACTTGGTTTAATTTGAAATGAATTGACGTTATAAAATGGATGCCCAGAAAACCTAGAGCTCTAGGCTCTGCGAGTGAATGGGCAAGGTTTAAATAAATGGAAAGAGTGAGGAGTATTTAAGCATGTTGCAATGACCAGTGAAGCTTCAAGCTGAGGTGAAATGGAAGTTTAGCCCATAGGGTAATATGTTCTATGGGATGGGGGAGATGTGAGCCCCCAAACCAGCAAATGAGGGGAATGGCGTAAAGCCACCTATAAACGCTGGAAGCCCCGCGACTTCAGTCGTGGAGTATCTCACTAAAGGGGTATTGAATAAGCATGAGGATATATCGATGTATGTTGTCGTCAGTTTATATTTTAGGTAAATAATGCTTTAGAGCGTTTATATTATTTACATTTGTTTCATGTTGGTGGAATATGGTTGGAAATGATTCTCAACTTTTAAGCTTATAATAATGGCGATCCCTGTTGATTATGGTTTCTGGGCTATACATTTATAGCTCCCACTTCACTATTCTATATTTGGTGTATTGTGTTTGGGTAAGATTGATAGGGGTGTTGGTTGTAGTATTGCTGGATGTGTGAATAATGCTTCCCACTCATTATCTGTTAGGGAGGTTTCCAATGCACTTTCAAAGCTTGGATTTAAACTTTCATCGGATTCTGCTCGTAGAGTGTATTTGTGTGAAGAGCATTATAAGGCTGTTAAGAAGGTTTTGAGGAAGGAGAGGATGTATGAGCGTTGGAGGTTTGGATGAGAGGGTTGAGGAGCCCTCTGAGGAGGAAGAGGAGGAGTTTAGGGAATCCTTTGAAGAGGAGGAGCTTGAGGTAGTTCCCATAAGTGTTGAGGAGCCTAAGAATACTGGTCCATGCGTATTGCTTGCAGTCATGTATGATGGTTCTGTGGGTAAGGCTTTATGTAAACTATACGATCCATCCAATGGTAAGATATATTATTGGCATGATAATACTGGGCACATGCCATACTGCCTAACAGATCTAACTCCTGATCAGGTTAAGAGGCATGCTGTTGCAGTGCATAAGGGGTTTAGGGGGGTTTATGAGGTTGAGAAGTATGATCCCCTTAGGGATAGGGTTTTAAAGTTCTCCAAGATAGTTGCATCAGACCCTCTCTCTATTGGTGGTAGGAGGAGGAGTATTAGGGAGATTCTTCCAAAGGCTTGGGAGGATAGGATTCCATACAACAATTGTTACATTTATGATTCTGGATTAATTCCAGGTCTTTACTATATGGTTGTGAATGGGGATTTGAAGCCTGCACCCATGGAGTTTCCCAAGGATGTAGCTTCAGAAATACTGAAGTTCTTTAATGGTGAGCCTAAGGAGGTTTTGGATTGCGTTAAGGATTGGCTTCCATTATTCCTAATTCCAGTTCCAGATATACCTAGATTGGCCATAGATATTGAGGTTCTCTCCACAGCTAATAGGATTCCTGAACCCTCTAAGGCTGAGGATCCAGTTATATGCATTTCCTGCGTTTCATCCAATGGTTTGAAGAGGGTTTTCATGCTTAAGAGGGAGGGGATTGATGAGGGTGTTAAACCTAAAACTCTCCCCGGAGATGTTGAGATAAAGTTCTTTGAGGATGAGGGGGTGATGTTGCGTGAAGTTTTCAAGCTCATCACTTCATACCCAATAATAGTCACATTTAATGGTGATGATTTCGATTTAAACTATCTTAGGCATAGAGCTGCAAATATTGGTATTAAGCGTGAAGAGATCCCTCTTGCCATGGGGAGGAATTATGTTGATGTAGTTCCAGGGGTTCATATAGATTTGTATAAGTTCTTCAGTAATAGGTCTATTCAAGTTTACGCTTTTGGGAATAGGTATAAGGATGCAACCCTCGATGCTGTGGCTACATCGCTTCTGGGTGTTGGGAAGATAACTTTGGATAGGTTGATAAGTGATCTATCCTACTATGATTTAGCAGCCTACTGTTTTAGGGATGCTGAGATAACCCTCAATTTAACATCCTTCAATGATGGAATTGTTATGAAGTTGATAATGCTGTTGATGAGGATTAGTAAGCTTAGTATGGGTGATGTTGTTAGGAGGGGGGTTTCAGTTTGGATTAGGAATATGCTCTATTATGAGCATAGGAGGAGGAATTACTTGATACCATCAAAGGAAGATATAATTGCAGCTAAGGGGGTTTCAGTAACTAGGGCTTTAATTAAGGGTAAGAAGTATATGGGGGCTATGGTGATTGAACCTAAGCCTGGAATATACTTCAACGTTACCGTGCTGGATTTCGCATCCCTATATCCATCAGTGCTATATAGGTGGAATTTATCATATGAGACTATAAATTGTCCACATGAGGAATGTAGAAGTAATAAGGTTCCGGAACTTCCACATTGGATATGCACTAAGAGGAGGGGGCTCTCCTCAACCATAATTGGGATGCTTAGGAATATGAGGGTTTACTGGTTTAAACCTAAGGCTAAGGATAAAAGTTTAGATCCCACCGTGAGGACTTGGTATTCCGTTGTGGAGCAGGGTTTAAAGGTCTTCCTCAATGCCAGTTATGGAGTTATGGGGGATGAGAATTTCCCATTATACTGTCCACCTGTGGCTGAGAGCATTACTGCCATCGGTAGATATGTGATTTCCAAGACCATTGAGAAGGCTAAAGCTCTCGGCGTTGATGTACTCTACGGCGATACCGACAGCATATTCCTACATCAACCAACACAAGATCAAGTTAAACGCTTGATAGATTGGTCTATTGGCGAGTTTAAGATAGATTTGGATGTGGATAAAGTTTACAGGTACGTTACATTTTCAGGTCTTAAGAAGAATTATCTAGGTGTATTCAATGATGGTTCCGTGGACGTTAAGGGTCTTGTGGGTAAGAAGAGGAATACACCTGAATTCTTGAAGAAGCTATTCATGGATGTTGTGGAAATACTTGGGAAAGTTCAGAGTCCAAGGGATTTCGAGGAGGCTAAATTGAAGATTAGGAGTGTGGTTAGAGATTATTATGTTAAGTTGAAGTGTAGGGAGCTCAACCTCGATGACCTTGCATTTAGAGTTAAGCTTTCAAGGGATCTTGATCACTACGTTAAAACCACCCCCCAGCATGTTAAGGCTGCAAAGCTTCTTGAGAAGTTTCAATCTAGGAAGCTTGGAGCTGGAGACATAATATCATATGTTAAGGTTAAGGGGGAGATGGGGGTTAAACCTGTTCAACTTGCCAGGATTGATGAGATTGATGTGGATAAATATGTTGGGCATATGGAGACTACCTTGAGGCAGATTCTTGAAGCTATAGGGATAAATTTGGATGAGATATTTGGGGTTAGAAGTCTTGATAAATTCTTCTCCAAGAAGTAGTTTAAGATGCTCTTCTCTCCACCACATATGCTCCCAAAGTTCCCCCAAATACTTGGACAATTAAAAGTTCTATTACGAGGGATATTGGCATTCTGCCGAAAATTGATAGGAAAAGTATGTTCAACATTACAGATGTTAATCCAATGGTTAAACCAATCTTCATCCTATCCCTATATGCCACTCTACATATTAGGTAGCTTGAAATTGCTGTTGATATTAGGAATGTGGTCACTATTATTGCTTCCGCAGCTGACAATAATTCCTTCATATATTCCGTGATGTATGATATTAGGGATATTATGAGCCATCCAGGTGCATCTGCAAGGAATGCGCTTGCAGCATACTCTTCTAATCTTGGCATTCTACCCTCCATTAAAACCCCCAACACTTATTTACATGTTTATGCAATTTTTATATGAGTATTTTGGTGATTCCATGAGTGAATTGTTGAAGTCATTTATGGAGGATAAACGTATTCTGGATAGGGTTAAATTTGAAGACTATCTTTCAGTTTATTTTGATGTTAGGCCAGCATCCTTCTTCACCATGATTGCAGAACTTCCAAATGCTAGGGAGATTGGCGCTAAGATTGATCTTGAATGTAAGGATGATTTGGCTTTGATAATGTCCACTAGGGATATACAGTTGAGGGGGGAGTTGATAATTGAGTTGAGGAAGAAGATTGATGAATTGTTTAAGAAGTATGTTTTGGATTCCGATGTATTTAAGGCTCATGAGTATTGGGCTAAGAAGCTTGGTTTGAGGATGGAGATGGATAAGGTTAGGCCAAGCATATGTGAAGTATATCTATTTAAGGATAAGAGTGTGGGTAAGAGGTTGAAGAATTTATTTTATATTAGGAGGGAGATTAGGAAGGCAATATATCAGATGCAAACCATCACTTTACCACCATCCCTACTGGCGTATCCTGAGGAGCTTTCCTCAAAGTTTGTTAGTGAACTTGGGAGTATACTTGGGTATCCTGAGTGTTGTATTAAGAGGTATGCTGAGGAGAGGGCTTCAGGCATATATGTTGAGGGTAGGATATCTGAGCAGATTAAGAATTTGAGGAGATCTGGGGATAAGCCAAATGTTTTCTCATTCTTCTCAAGCAACTTTATACCCCATGACCCTAAATGTGAGAAGGCTGCTGAAATTGGAATGAAATTGTATGAGGCTTTAAGGGATAATATTCCAGGAGCTCATCAAAAATATTATGCTATCCTAGAGGAAAACGTTAATACTGCTGAAAACTTCCCTGAGGTAATTAGGTCTTATAGGCAATCAGCTGAGTCTAGACTTAAAGACCTACTCATGCATACATGATGGAAAAGTTAATTATCCTATGTTTAAACTAAATATTTATGGGTGCTTGTAATTGGCATATGTAAATTTAGAATTAACACCTGAGAGAAAGAAGGAGCTTATAGATAAAATTGCCACAGAGATAGTTAAACGTGGTCTTGAAACCCCCGCGATAATGCTTCTCGAAACTTTTAAGCCATTAAGCTTTATTGGAGCTGAAATGGCTATATTCTACCTATTCCCCTACATTAAAGCAATAACCACAAATCCAATAGTTGATGAGATAACAGCACTCTTCCACGATAGGTCTGCAGTTGAGGAGCTTATTAAGAGAATTGAGGAGCTTGTGGAGATTGAGAAGGAGAAGGAGAGGGCTGCTAAGGAGGCTAAGAAGAGGGCTAAACAGTTGGCTTCATCATCCACTGATAGGAAGAAAAGATTTTGGATTTTTGGTAGTTGAATTCACTCTTCCTCCTCTTCTTCCTTAGCCTCTTTTGAGGTCATTTCACTGCACCAATCCATTATCTCCTTCTTAGCTTCCTCCCTAAATGGAGCTCCAATGGTTACTATAAATACCTTGTTATCCTTATATTCGTCGTCAAACCATTCATTGTCGAATGATATTACGTATATTGGTAGCTCAACTATAACTGTCTTCTGCTGTGTTCTCTGAATACTCAATTTTGAATATACTTCATATTCCTCATTAGTCAATGGTAGCTTTATCTCCATTGGATAGCTGTCTCTTATTATTATGAAGTCTGATTTACTGCTATCCCATAACTCCATAGCTTCCTTAGCCATCTCCTTTACAGCTTTATCTAGGTCTAAGTCCATCTCCTTATATATCTTGGCATTTCCATTCTCGGAGAGTATTACTATGCTCTTCAAACCTTTTCACCCATAGCTTCAAGAATTATCTTCTTAGCTGCATTCACGTCTGGTTGCCCCCTTTCATTTAATGGCACTCTGGACATTACGTACTTCACTCCCTCCTCATCTTGTATGAATACTTGTGGTATATCTATACCACCATACTCATTCTTCACACCATATTTATCTAGGAATTCGTAGTCTTCCTCTTTAAACTCCACTTCAAACCCCCTCTCTTTAGCCAATTCAGATACAGCCTTCTTAACGTATTTTGAAGCTTCCTCCCATGATGCTGAAACCACAATTATCTTCTTAGCGGTCATCTAATTTACACCTTGCCTAATGCTTAAAGTCAAAGACAAATATTTATCTTTGTTGGTTTAAGGTTGCGAAAACATTATTTACCTCCATAATACATCATTCACTTTGTGGTTTGTATGAGTGAGGGTGGCGCTTCAGATGTTTCAAGCATCCCTGAAGATTTGAAGCATAGGATCTTCTATGAATGGGTGCATTACAACTATACTTTTGATGAGCTTGCTAAGAAGTATAATTTAACTTGGGAGCAGATATTTGAGATAATTAAGAGTACCCCCACCAGATATGCTTGGATCAAACCAAAAGAGTTTACCCCCAAATGATTCTCTCTAATAAACATTTAATTGCGCAACTCATTTATAGCGGCTTCATCATTTATCAGCGCTTTGTCCCATTATTCATCGTTGCGCAGGCTCAGATGGTCTAACGTCTTCATTAAATTCAGAACCCGAGTTCCTCCTCATAGCCCGATAACTTATTTATTGGTATCACACTAATTAATTTAGTGTTTCATGGGTTGCTGGAGGAGCTTAAACCCCTTGATGGTGGAACTTACACACTTATAGTTCTTGCTTCAGGGGATTTCAGCGTTAATGTTGGTCGTATGGGTTTAATTCACTTTAGAGCTGGCTTGTACACTTATACTGGTTCGGCTCTCAATAGGAGGTTTGGTTTGTATAATAGGGTTTTAAGACATTTGAGGAGGTATGGTAAGAAGTTGAGGTGGCATGTGGACTACTTATTGTCAATGGATTTGGTTAATGTGAAGGGTTTATGCGCATCCCATAGTGATTTTAGGGTTGAATGTGCCGTGGCTGAAGCCATACTTAAAACACTCAATGGTATTCCAATAATTGGTTTCGGATGCTCCGACTGTAGATGCCCAAGTCATCTACATTATTTTGAATCCATGAATTATTTTGAATTGTTGGATTCCATATGCAAATTATATGTTGATTTGGGTTTAAATCCAATAAAAATACTTTTATCTTGAACCGAGTCGCATACCGCCTATGATGTGCATAAATTTCATTACGATGTCTCCATATGTGAAGGTTATGAGTGTGCCTATGGCTATGAATATTATTAGTGGTAGAGCTGGGGTAACCCATACATCCCCCTCTAATATTCCATTATCATAAAGCTTTACTATATCTTCCAACCTCTCTTCACTTAATGATGCTCCAACCCTTATACTCAACCTCCTCTTAACAATTCCATCCTCCACTTTTACTTCCTCCATTGGGTATAGGAATTTCTTGCCCTTAAGTTCACTTAACCTTATCTTGTATCCAGTCATCATTGCCAAGATCTTCTTAAATACACTCTCCCCCTCCAATCCTGTAAATATATTCTCACCCATTGCCACTCTACATGTATTCCTTAATAGCAGGTATATTGCTGGTATTGTGGATAGTAGTATTGAGTTGTTGAATATGGATATTGATGTTATTGGGTGAGTATTGAGTTTTATGGATAGTTCCTCAGGCATTACTGGTATCAGTATGCTTAGGGATATTAGTGCTTTTGCATCTGCCCCACCGAAGAAGTCCAGTTTGTATAGTGTCAATCCAGTTAATATGGAGAAAAGTATAGATGTGGCTGAGAGCATAATCCAGAGTCCAAACCCTTTAACGTATGCTTCATAGATGAATAATGGTGTTCCGGAGGCTGCCATGAAAACCCATATCAAATCATTTATCTCCCTACTCTTCCAATCTTGCCATGATGATATGGTTAATCCTATTGCTGCAATTATGAATCTAGCGTAGTATATCTCGTTCATCATTTAATTCTCAAAGTATTATTCTTGAACTTCATATATTAATAATGTCTAAGTGGATTTGTGAAAGATTTATCTTTAAGATTCTACCAATCTGCATATTGGTGTGGGGGTTTGAGGTTTAAGTCTGGCAGCTCTAGAGTACTCATTTGCCCAAATTGTGGGTATAAGTTCGATTTAACGTATTCCAGAACATTTTCATGTAGTGGATGTGAGTATTCGGTTCTAGGTTCATGTGGATATGCTAAATGTCCAAGATGTGGACATGAATTTCCAATAAAATAGTTGCATAAGAATTCTTTGAATCGCCTTTAAATACCATTTTGAATCGTTTAAATGGTGGTTGAATTTAAGAGTGTTGAATTCTCACTGTTACTGGTCATCTCAATTATAGTCTGCTCATCATTTACATACTATTTTGGTATAATAGTTTATGGTGGTGTTGATAGGCTTAAGTTTGAAAGTAATAAGCTTACATGCGCATTAATATATTCATCCATCAATGGAATGCTTAGTTTAGCAAGTTATTCTGGGGTTGAGGATGTTGAATTGAAAATTACACTCCCCTATAGGCTATCCTCATCCCCATATGTTTTGAGTCTCGTCAATAATGATGGTTGTGGAGTTATAATTGTTGGTGAAGGTGAATCAGCTTACTCGATCAGTTTGCCACCATATGTTAGGGTTTCAGAGTCTTATCTGAAAGTTTATGGTGGCACTATAATTTTGAAGTTGAAGTGTTATGGTGGGATCATTGAGATTTCAATTCATGGTGGTTAGGCATGTCTGAAACCATTGAATTCTCATTCTCCATTATAATCCTATTATCAGCCCTATTCTTCTCCCTCCACAATATGGTTTTAGTTGGCAATTATGTTTATAGGAGTATTGATGAGTCTTGTAAATCCATTATTGTTAGTGGTGTTGAAATAAATCTTATAAATTCTAGAATGCCTTTAAATGAATCCCTACATGAGTTTAGATTACAATATGATTTTGAAGGTTTAAACTGTAAATTCTCAATAATTCTTTTGGAGTACAATGTTTATGGGGGTGAATATTTACCGGAACTTTCCCATCCAATTTTCATTGAGTTTAATGGTAGAGTGTATTTTGTTGGGGTTCCTGGGGTGTAGGGTTTGAGGGTTGGGGCTATGTTCTCCCTTGAAGCATTCTTATCAGCTGTAATCCTCCTATCATCCCTACTAATATCATACAGTTTAGTTTCAAAGTATATCCCCACATCAAGTGATGAAATCGATAATGATGTTAAGTTTTTATCTTTTATGTTATCGCTGGATAGATCGGGCTATTTGGATGAAATATTTAGGTGTGGGGATTACATGAAGCTTTACAATGCCTTAAAATCCGTTTTAAATTTGAATTTCGGGATGACCGTTATTGATGGTTTTAGTGGTGTTGTTTTGTTTAAGCATCCTGAGGGTGCATCTTTTAGTAGAAGCCTCTACTATTATTTCTATTCCAATTATGGTTTCTTCATAATTTCAATTTCTTGGTGTTGATTTTGAGGGGTGAAGCATTCCTAATATTCTCTTTGATAATTTCAATAATGATACTGTTTTATGGAGCTTACACTTGCACCCTCACTTCAGGGAGAACCCACTTCCCCGAAATTGAATTCCTATATCTACATGTATTGAACAATCTTTTGGATAAATATTTTCAAGGTATCCTCAGACATTACCCCTTAAACTCCATGTTCATAAATTCTTCCATATGCAATTTGGCTGATGTTCTCTTTAAGTATAGATCTATTGTTGGTGTTGATGAGTTTCATTTCTCAACTATTTCGAATTTCAAGTACAATTCCACGGATTCCCAAATTTATTGCTTCTGTAGATTTATGATTCGTGTTGGTAGCATATCTCTTACACGTAGTTTAAGTTACAATTTATCCCTTCATGTACTTGATTGTTGGGTTAATGCTTCACAGATCACTTTGAAATACTTATTTATTGAGAATGGACGTATAGTTCACCCATCACATATGGCCTTCTATGTTCTTATGAATTCCTCGTGGGTGAATGTTCCTGATTACTCTGAATGTTCTGAGGGTTATGTTAAATTGTATGTTGAGGGTAATGGTTATCCATCGATGATTCTCTTGGACTTTACTAGTTCTATGGGTGTTAGAATTACGGCTTTAATCAGTATTCGCCATTGATTCATTTATGTTAGGAGTTTAAGCCTCTTAACTATGAAATCTTCATTTAAGCTTAGCATGAATGGTGCAAGTCTTGGTCCACTATCCCTCCCCATCAGTATCTTATATATCGTTTGGAATGCTTTCTTGGTGTCTATCCCCATTTCCTTTGCGCATTCTAATATTTCAGCTTCAAGCTCCTTTGGCGTGGGTTTTCTACCTGAAATCCTATCAGCTAATTTAGCGAGATACTCCCTTTCATTTGGACTTATGCTTTCAATAACTTCCTTTGGCAGTTTATCTAGAACTTTTATCTTAAGATTCTCTGGTGCATATTTTTCAATATAGTATTTTGCTCTATCCATCACAATTTTTATCTGCTCCAATTGATCGCTCGTTGGATATCCCTTTAAATGCCCAGTTCTAATCAACCTATTTACTATTTCTTCAATTTGTCTCTCTCCGCTTGGCGTTACTTGTACTAGCACCAATGCAAATGTGTATGGTATTTGTAGTGGCATTTCTGGGCTTGGCTTCTCATTGTGCGCCAGCTCATAACTCCTCTTAATTATCTTCTCAACCTTCTTATCCTTCAAGGATTCCAATCCATAGTATATCCTTTCAGCCTTCTCATATTCTTCGCAGAGTTGTGGTATCTTGCTCACTGAGAATTCCAGGTGGGTCATTGGTTTCGAAACATAGTACCAGTATTTTAGTACATGTGGGTCTGCAACTTTATCCCATTCTGCGAAGTCGAAGGATATTCCTCCGGAACTTGACATTGCCTCCCCATTTAAGTATACCCATTCATATGGAAATCCTTCTGGCGGTTCTATTTCAAGTATCTCCTTTGCCAATGCTGTACATGTATCTCTACTTCCACCTGCAGCTGCATGATCTTTCCCATATGGTTCAAAGGTTACGTTTAGAACTTTCCATAGTGCTGCCCACTCCAACCTCCATTCCAGTTTCCCCTCATTTAACTTCACAACCCCCTTACTCCCACATCTTGGGCATTCGTACTCTACTTCTTCCGCTTCAAGGTCTACTGATACAGCTTTCGTTGTGGATATGTTTTTGCATTTTGGGCATAGTGGTTTGAATGGTATCCAATCTTTCCCATACTTCTGCCCCCTAAATCTATTTAGTATTTCTCTAACTGCATCCCTTTTCCTTATGTATGTCTTTATGACTTCGATCATCTCCCTCATTTCATATACTTTTGATGTTTCCACAAAGGTTATTTCGCCTAGATCATACTTTTTGTATGATTTGTAGAATGGTGTCATCCAATGTTCAACCCAATTTCCACAACATCCAACTGGGCATGGTACGTCGAGTATCCTTACCCCCTTCCACTTCTCTTCAAATTCCTTTGTTATTAGTGGTGGTTTTGCTTTTAATGGGTCTTGTGTGTATACTACTAGTAGGTGTTTTACCTCTTTACCCATCTTCCTAAGTCTATTGGCAACTGCTGCTTGTAGGAATATTTCCCCACGGGTTTTACCTATGTGTATAGTCCCTGAAGCTGCCATTCCACCATTTATTACATGCTCCTTTACGTTTTTTGATGCTAGGTGCTCTGCAAGTACATCTATCCAATGTTTTACTTCAACTTCATGCATTCCAATTACACCATTACCATTAGGGTTTCCTTTTGGATTTATATATTTTGTGTGGACTTTTTATATTTTGCATTCCTCATAAATATTTTTGGGTGTATTGATGTTTGCTTGATAGGTTGAGGGCTTTCTTGAATGGCTTCCTCCATCCATTGGCTTCACTAATGATTAGACTTCACATATCCCCTAATATGCTAACCCTTCTAGCCCTCCTCTTAGCCGTATGTTCTTCTATTCAAATACTTTATGGTAACCATGTTTATGGGGGGCTTCTTATATTGGCTTCAGGGTTTTTTGATGTTATGGATGGTTTTGTGGCTAGGATGACTGGTTCAGCTTCAAGTTTAGGCGAATTTCTAGATTCAGTTTTTGATAGATTTTCAGATGCACTTATATTTTCATCAATAATTCTCTCTGGTATGTGTGATTTGATTTCAGGGTTGCTTGTTTTGGTTGGGGGGTTTATGATTAGCTATATTAGGTGTAAAGGTGAACTTCTCGGTATTAGGTTGGCTGGTGTGGGTTTGGCTGAGCGTTCTGAGAGGCTCATCATAATTTCCGCTGGTTTGATTTTTGGGGTTGTTCAATTGTCCATCTACTTATTATCAGTACTTGTAATAATAACTGTTGCTGAGAGGTTTTATAGGGTTGTACGCTTCCTTCATGGTGGTTTGGGTTGAGGAGGATATTCATAGTTAAATCTTCAACGGCTTTCACTGCGCCAATATTTAATATTAGGAGTTTAGCTGGGTCCAGTGGTAGGCTTGACGTTATTTGTAGGTGTATTTTGAATGCCTTTTTCATTGATAGAGACGTATTTAGACGTAACGTAGTATTTTATGGGGTTCTTGAAGGCCCCCCAGATCCTCCTAAAACCATTGTGGTGGATGGTTTCAGTATTGATAATATGGTTTTGGATGAAGTTTGGGTGGCTAATGTAATATTGAATTTGATGAGTGGTGGATCGTTTAAGGGGTTTAATATTTTGAGGATGAATTTCAGCAGTTTAGTGAATTCAATTAGAGTTTCCGGTGCTAAATTGATTTATTTACATGAGAATGGTGTTCCAATTGATGATTATAATTTTGAGATTGGTTTTGATTATTGCTTCATATTGGGGGATCAGATTGGTTTGGATAGGGATTCTGAAAAGCTATTGGATTCCATGGGGGTTCCAAGGGTGAGTCTTGGTAGGATATCATATCTCTCTAGTCAATGCATATGGTTAGTGAACAATTTTATGGATATGCTTGGATTTGAATGAAGTTTGCATTATTTAAGTCTTCTTAGGTTTAACAATCTTCCTCTCTTCTTCAGCTCTCACCTTCACGAGGCCTCTATATACTGCACATGATATGCAGTACGTCTTTGTAACTGGATATTTTGGTATGATGGTACCCTTCTTTTCCAACTCCTTCGCCAATTGTGGGTCTACTGGTGATGTGTATACGGTTATCCTTTTAGCTTTGCTCCTTGGAACCCATGCTCCACAGGAATCGCATTGAACTCTGGGTTCCCTCCCCTTTTGCCCCTTCCCCCTCCCCCTAGACTTCCTCTTCTTAGGCAATATTCACACCACATCATTTTCTACATTACCAGTAAATATATCTTTGCATATTCAGTATGTTTTTGCAAGTCTAAGCTTCTTCTCAGCTACACCTCCACATACAATGCATTTCACTGGGACCTCAGTATCCTCATTCCATGGCTCACCCAAAACTCTTAGATTAACATCCTCTTCTATCTTGTGTGCGCATTCAACTCTCCCGCACCAATCTACTTCTATAACCCCCCTCCCCACTTCAGCCATCTTCTTCAATTCATTGTAGTCTGTTGCTTTATGCATATTTTGCTTCATCCAGTTCCACGCCCTACTCCTAATGGATTCCCTAATCTCCATCATCAACTCTTTAACCCTCTTTGAAGCTTCTGCAATTTTAACTCTCTCTCTACTTAGGGTATCTCTCCTAGCTATAGTTACTGATTCCATTTTTATGTCTTCAGGTCCCACTTCTATTCTTATTGGAACCCCCCTCTTCTCCCAGTAGTAGAATTTGTTTCCAGGCGTTAATTCCCTATCATCGTATTTAGCTCTAACCCCCTCCTCCAACAACTTCCCCAAAATCTCCCTACAGGTTTTGTCAACGGCTTCTTCAAACCCCTTATATGGTATTGGCACTATGATTACTTGTATTGGAGCTATGTTTGGTGGTAGTGTCATCCCCCTATCATCTCCATGTATGGCTATGAGTGTGGCTATTATTCTCTCTGAGATTCCATAGCATGTTTGCCAGACATATTCCTGCTTCCCATCTATTGTTAAGTATTTTATGTCGAAGGCTTTTGAAAAGTTTTGTCCTAGGTTGTGTACGGTTCCTATTTGCATGACCCTCCCATCGGGCATTATGGTGTCGAAGGCTATTGTGTATAGTGCTCCAGCAAACTTATCCCATTCAGGCCTCTTATTCTTCATGTATGGTATGCATATTTCATCGAATATTCTGCTATATGCTTCAACAGCCTCCCTAATTTGCCTCTCTGAATCTTCGAAGGTTGCATGGGCTGTATGTGCCTCCTTGAATGTCGTTATCTCCCTAACTCTTATCATTGGCTTCGTAGCTTCCGTCTCATATCTAAATGTGCTCACTATTTGATAGTATTTTTTGGGTAAGTCTGCATGGGATTTTATCCATAGTTTCAGCATTGGCCCTATGACTGTCTCGCTGGTTGGCCTTAAAGCCAGTTTTACGTCGAGCTCCGTATCTCCACCCCTCGTAACCCAGAAGACTTGTTTTTCAAATCCCTTTACATGTTCGGCCTCCTTTTTGAATAGGTCTTCTGGTATTAGTAGTGGTAGGAGGATTTCCTCATGCCCAAGTGAATCTAAGACTGACCTCATGACTTCTATAACCCTCTTCCTAATTGCAAATCCATATGGCATCCACACCCCACACCCCTTTAATGGATACCTATAATCGTAGACTTCAGCTTCATCTAATACATCTCTAAACCATTCCCCAAAATCCTTAGACCATCTATCCCTCGTAACTAGTGACATGGGTTTCACCACCCGATTAAGGGTTTCTAAGCCATAAATTAAGTAAACTTAAAACTTATAAATTAAATTGATACTATTAATTTGTCATTGTAAGTGTGGTGTGATGGCGTTGTGGCTTGAGATTGTTTTCTCCCCATTGATCATATTCATTGCTATTTTGGTGTTAAGCTACGTCTTCTTCAGAATTCTTAAGAGACTTTCCCCTCCGCCTAGGCGTAGTGAATTGAGTTTGGAGCCCTATGCTTGTGGTGAGGGTACTGATAGATTTCCACCTGAGAAGATTCAGTTGAACGTTCAACTCTATAGGTATGCATTGTACTTCACCATATTTGATGTAATGGCTTTCATACTGCTTTTATCATTCAATGCAAACATAATTTACGTTTTAATATATCTGGCAGTAGCCCTCTCAGCGATAGCGATTCTCCCGAGGAGGTGAAGGTATGGTTTCAATTCTAGCTTGGTCTAGGATTAGGAGTCCATGGATACTTTACATGTGTACTGGAGCTTGTAATGCATGTGATATTGAGGTTTTAGCTGCCCTAGCTCCAAAATATGATGTGGAGAGGTTTGGGATACTTTTGAAGGGGAGTCCAAGGCATGCCGATGTATTGGTTGTTACTGGGGCTGTTAGTAGGCAGGTGGCTCCAAGGCTTAAGAGGATATATGAGCAGATGCCCGACCCGAAATTCGTTATTGCAGCTGGAACTTGCGCCACCTCGGGCGGTGTTTATTGGGGATGCTACAATGTTTTGGGGGGTATAGATAAGGTTATACCTGTAACCATGTATGTTCCAGGATGCCCAGTTAGACCTGAAGCAGTTATAGATGCAGTCGCCAAACTTATAGCTAAACTTAAGTCTGGGTAGGGGGGTGAATGCAATTGTCAACTTTCAATATTGAATTCATCGTTAAGGATCTAATGAATGCATTTCCAAACAAGATCTTAGATTATAAGCTTGATGGTGCTAGAAGTGTATTTGTAAGTATTGATGCTAGCATACTCCATGATGTTATACGATACTTGAAGGATAGATATGACTTGAAGCATATTACAACCATATCTGGAACTGATCTTGGAGACTCCATTGAATTAATTTATAACCTATCCCCATTGAATAGGAGGATTTTGGTGAACGTTAAGGTTAAGGTTTCTAGGGATAATCCACACATTCCATCGGTGGTTTCATTACTCCCTGGAGCAGTTTTATATGAGCGTGAAGTTCATGATCTTCTTGGCGTGGTTTTCGATGGCCACCCATCCCTTGAGAGACTTATATTACCGGACGATTGGCCTGAAGGCGTCTACCCACTTAGGAAGGATTATAAGGTGGAGGTGAAGTAGGGTTGAGCCTCTATCAAGTTCCCATAGGTCCGCAGCACCCAGCCATTAAGGAGGGTTTCCAATACAACTTCATTCTCGATGGTGAGGTTATAGTTGATGTTAAGCTTAGACTCGGGTTTATGCATAGGGGTATTGAGAAGGGTATGGAGCTTAGGACTTGGACTCAGGGGATATTCTTATCTGAGAGGATTTGCGGAATATGTAACGTCCCGCATACAACATGCTATTGTTTGGCTGTGGAGAAGCTTTATGGAATTGATGTTCCTGAGAGGGCTAAGTATCTAAGGATCATAATTAATGAGCTTAACAGGATACACAGCCACCTATTATGGATTGGAGTTTTGGGCATGGAGTTAGGCTTCCATACGCTTTTCATGTATGTTTGGAGGGATAGGGAGAGGGTTATGGATCTTGTGGAGATGATTAGTGGTAATAGGGTTACACCATCCATGAATTGTATTGGCGGAGTAGTCTATGACATAACCCCAGAAATGATTCCAATAATTAGGAGGAATCTAGATTACCTTGAGGAGAGAACCAAGTATTATAAGTCTGTCTTGGAGGAAGATCCAAGTATTAGGGCTAGGACTGTGGATGTTGGGGTTCTTAGCACTGATAAGGCTTTAGATTTGTGCGCTGTAGGTCCAACAGCTAGAGCATCAAATGTTAAGAGTGACGTTAGATTTGATGATCCATATACCTTTTATGATATGATAGACTTCAATTTGATAACGTATGATACATGTGATGTTTGGGGTAGGGCTATGGTTAGGGTTGATGAGACTCTGGAATGCATTAATGTTATTAGGCAGGCTTTGGATAAGATGAGGCCTGGACCCATAAATGTTAAGGTTAAGCGTATTCCACCAGTTGGTGAAGTGACTGCTAGGGTTGAAGCTCCGAGGGGTGAACTATTCTATTATGTGAAGTCTGATGGTAAGGAGACTCCATATAGGGTTAAGATAAGAACTCCAACTCTGGCTAATTTACCATCCCTCTGTGAAATGCTTAAGGGGTATTATATTGCGGATATACCTGCAATAGTTGCCAGTATAGATCCATGCTACTGTTGTACTGAGAGGGTTATTTTCATTGATCCAAATAAGGGTAAGAAGTGGACTTGGAGTTATGATGAGCTTCGCAATTATAGTCGTAAATATTATGGTGTGGGGGTGTAATGGCTATGGATTTGGCTTTCACATTGATTAGGATATTCATATTCCCCGGTTTGCTATTCCTCTCCATACTTGCATTCCTATTTGAGTGGATTGATAGGAAGGCTTATGCTAGGTTTCAGAATAGGATAGGCCCATTGTATGCTGGTCCAAGTGGAATATTGCAGCCAATAGCGGATTTCATTAAGCTTATGGGTAAGGAGGATATAACGCCCAGATATGTTGATGCCTTAATATTCAATAATGCACCAATATTTGCAGTGGCAATTCCATTCTTAGCTTCTCTATACCTACCATTGGATGGTAGTCCAATCTTATCATCCTTTGAGGGTGATATAGTTCTACTATTAACTTTAATGACCCTATACACGATCATAGCCTTCATTGCAGGTTGGGCTTCCACGAATAGGTTTAGCACTGTTGGTGCTGCTAGGGCTGTACTTCAATTCCTAGCTTATGAGATTCCAATGTTCATTTCTGTAGCTTCTGTTGCCGTCTATGTTGGTTCAACATCTTTAACCTACATATCCATGAATCAACCTGTACCCATGATTCTTCTTCAACCAATAGGCTTCATAGTCTTTGTAATTTCAATGCAAGCTGAACTTGAGAGGATACCCTTCGATATACCTGAAGCTGAGAGTGAGATTGTGGCTGGATGGCTCACTGAGTATTGTGGCCCTAAACTTGCATTCCTACGTTTCGCTGAGGATTTGAAGCTTGTATTCTGTTCAGGTTTAGCCACAGCCTTATTCCTTGCTGGTGGTAGCGGTCCAATACTACCTCCATTGATATGGTTTGTGTTGAAGATGATATTTGTAGTGTTATTGAGCTCTTATATTAGATCCCTATTTGCTAGGTTTAGGATAGATCAAATGGTTTCAGGTTGCTGGAAGTATCTAATACCACTATCAATTCTACAATTAATTCTAACTAGATTTGTGGGGGTTGGTTTGAGATGGCTATGATACGTGAAGTATTTAGGCATCTATTCAAACGCCCAGTAACCGTTAAGTATCCATTTGAGAGAACTCCAACTGCTGAGAGGTATAGGGGGAAGCATGAATTCTATGTTGATAGATGTGTTGGTTGCGGTTTATGTGCCCGTGAATGTCCAGCACTAGCTATTGAACTAGTGCCCTCAGATAAGAATGTTAATGGTAGGATTCCAATATTCTACCTTGATAGATGCATATTCTGTGCACAGTGTGAGAGGATATGCCCGAGGGCAGCTATACATTTAACGAAATTCTATGAGTTGGCGTCACCTGATCGTAAGACGCTTGTTTATAGTGCTGGGTAATGTTCTGCTAAAAGGTTATCTATACAATTTCTAAACATTATTTTGGAAGTGTTTATTGGAATGAAGGTTTACGCAGATCTACACATACACTCCAAGTATAGTGGTGGTTCAAGTGAGAAGATGAATATCCCAACCCTAGTATCATATGCCCTCATTAAGGGGTTGAAGCTTCTTGGAACTGGGGATTGCTTGAATCCACATTGGCTTAGGGAGTTGAAGGATGATCTAATACATGTTGGTGGGGGATTCTATGCGTATAGGCTTAACCCTGAAGTGCTATTTGTAGTTGAATGTGAAGTTGGAACTGTCTTCGAATTTAATGGTAAATCTAGGAGGGTTCACCACGTAATCTTAATGCCAAGTCTTGAAGTTGCTGAGCAGCTTTCAGATGTCCTATCACGTTATGGTGATGTGGAGTCTAATGGTCGCCCAGTCTTCAATATGCATCCATCTGAACTTGTGGATTTAGTTTTAGGTGTTGAGGAATCGTGCTTCATATTCCCAGCCCACATATGGACTCCTTGGTGGAGTATGTTTGGATCTTTCAGTGGTGTTGATAGGGTTGAAGATTGTTATGGTGATAGGGTTGACAAGATATATGCTATTGAAACAGGTTTGAGTAGTGATCCTGAGATGAATTGGCGTGTTAGCCAATTACATAGGTTCACGATTTTAAGCTTCTCAGATAGCCATTCCCCATACCCATTTAGGCTTGGTAGGGAGGCATGCCTATTCAATTTGGATAAGATGGAGTATTTGGAGCTAATAAATGCCATAAAATCTAGGGATCCTAGACGCTTCTTAATGACCATTGAGGTTGATCCAGCTTATGGGAAGTATCATTGGTCTGGTCATAGGAATTGTAATGTTGGTCCATTACCTCCTGAAGAGGCTAGGAAGCTCAATTACATATGCCCAGTTTGTGGTAGGAAGCTTACTAAGGGGGTTGAGGATAGGGTTGAGGAGCTTGCAGATAAACCTAGGGGGTTTAAACCTGAGAACGCCATACCATTCATAAAGGTTCTACCTCTACAGACAATAATAGCCTTCAGCATGGGTATTAGTGAGGATGATATTTCAAAGCTTAATAGTGGTAAGGTTTGGAGTTTATATGCCAATCTAGTATCGAAATTTGGCTCCGAATTCAATGTTTTGCTGGATGCTCCAATAGATGAAATTGCGAAGACATCAACCCCCCTCATAGCATCATACATTAAGAACTTGAGGTATGGGAAATATTCCATAAAACCTGGTTTTGATGGTGTTTATGGGAGGATAAACATGTTTGGATCTTCCATGGATTTGAGGGATTTTATAAACCGCTAAAATTACTTCTTCTTATTACTTGATAATAGTAGCTCCCTCCACCTCCCCTGAATTACAATTCCAATTAACCCTCTTAATCCACTTGTATCCACTATTTCGGCAACCTTTATCCAATCTATCTTCAGTATGATCCATGTCATTATGAGTAGAACTATTATTGATATCAGTATTCCATATATGTTCCCCTCTCCGAAAACTATGTTCAGTTGCTCTGTGAAGTATTTCCCAAATAATGCTACCGCTATGCTTAGCAAGATTTTCCCAAGTGCTGTTGCTATGAAGAATTTTATGAAGCTATACCTCACTAATCCAAGTGGTATTATCACTATGTCGTCTGGTGATGGTGTAACTGTTACGAAGAATACTGCTATAGCCCCATACTTCCCAAGCATTTCCTTAAACTTCTCAATCTGCCTCCTCTTCTCTTCAGTTATTATTATTTTGCTCCCCTCAAATCCCAGTAGGTATATTACGCTCTTACCTATTGCTCCACCTATCCCAGCAACTATTCCGAGGATTATTGGGTCTACTGGCATGTATGAAGCCATATAATATATTGCAATTAAGTATGGTATGGGGATGAATGGTAGGAAATTTCCAAGTATCGACACTATTATGGCTCCTACATATCCATAGTTTAACGCTATTTTCATCAATACATCCATCAGCCATTCAAACAATTTTATCCATTAGAACATAAGTCTCCACATGGTTATAACATTTTAGCTTTAGAAAACTTTAAAGCTTAATCAACATACAATAATTACACATAACAGTTTGCGCTGTTATGGTTGGTGATGATGTTTGAGTGTTGATATTGTTAGTATAGTTTTAGGTGTTTCGGCTATTGTTTTGGCTGTTTTGACTTTAGAGTTTAAGAGGATTATGCACTCCATTGCTGCTTTATGTTGCTTTAGCGTGGTTTTAGCGGCATCCTTCTTCTATCTCTCAGCACCTCTGGTTGGTGTTTTCCAATTGGCTGTTTTAGCTGGTGCAGTTACAGTTCTATTCATAATAGCTTTAATGTTGACTGGGAAGGTGGAGGTGGATTGATTGAAAGCTATTGACGTTTTCGGGTTGGCTTTGGGATTGCTATTAGCCTTCCTCTTGGCTCAACTACTCGTCTACGGATTTTCAGGTGTTGGTTTGTTTGCTTATGATGAAGCTCCAAGGATCTTGGTTAAGCCTGACATCTCATTCCATAACCTTGCAGTGAATGTTGGTGATTTATTGTGGGGGTATTGTGGAATTGATGTTTTGATACAAGCAATCGTATTATTTGCTTCTGCAATGGGTGTAATTGCACTTCTACGTGAGGAGGTGAAGCGTGGTGCCCATTGAACCATACACATTCATAGCCACTTCCGGAGTCTTATTGGCTGTGGGCATTTATGGTTTAATGGTTAAGAGGAATATGATCAAAATGGTTATGGCCCTTGAGATAATGTTCAGTTCAGCAATACTAAACTTGGTTAACTTCGCATACTTCAGATTGTATGGCTTCGTAGATCCAATACTCCACGTTACAGCCATAATAGCCATATCCGTTGAGGCATGTTTGATTGGCATTGCACTTGCCTTCGTGATCAATGCGTATAGGCATTATAAGACTCTCGATATTAGGGAGCTTAGGAGGTTGAGGTGGTAGGATTGATCGAAATTTTATCTCCAATAATAGTATTAGCATTATTCGGCATCCTTACACCGATAGTAGGGTTCATATGTGAGAGGGGTAGGGTTAGAAATCTCGTTGGTGCATGGGCATTATTTGGCTTCATAATTGCTTTCATGGCATGCTTCAGGCTTATGAGCCTATTGAATAGCAAGCCAGTCATAATATTCTCATTGTATCCCATCGCTGGCGAGTATGTTGCTGGATTCATGGTTCTCGATTGGCTTAGCTTTGCATTCTCCATTGGATTCATATTCCTAGGCCTCATATCCACATTGCACTCCATAGATTATATGTCCCATGATACTGGCCTACCCTCATACTACTCATTATTGCTATTGATGGTTTGCGGCATGGTTGGCGTAACCCTTGCAGGGGACTTCCTAACACTATACGTGTTCTGGGAGTTGATGAGCCTATCCTCATACTGCCTCGTTGGATTTAGGAAGCATTTATGGGAGCCTGTGGAAGCTGGATTCAAATACCTACTTATGAGCGCCGCTGGTTCAGCACTAATACTATTCTCCATGTCCCTCATTTATGGTTTAACTGGTTCACTAAGCTTTGCACGTATAGCAGCATCATTAACTGGTGCCAGTTCATCGATACTATTATACGCCATATTCATACTGCTCTTAGTTGGATTTGGAGTTAAAGCGGCAATAGTTCCATTCCACTCATGGCTTCCAGATGCGCATCCAGCTGCTCCAAGCCCTATAAGTGCAATGCTTTCAGGTGTAGTTATAAAGACTGGGGTTTACGCCATTATAAGGGCATCCTACACCCTAATAACCATATCCACTGTGGATTTCAGGCCTATACTTGCTCTCCTCTCAGTTTTAACGATGACGGTTGGGAATCTACTCGCCCTAGTTCAGAAGGATATTAAACGTTTATTGGCATACTCTAGTATTGCGCAGATAGGCTACTTGATATTGGCGTTATCGCTTGGAACAGAGTTCGGCTTATTGGCAGGTATAGTTCACTTCTTCAATCATGCATTGATGAAGGGGTTGGCATTCCTCTGTGCTGGATCAATAATACATGTGCTTGGAACTAGGAATATGGATGAATTCATTGGTGTTGGTAGGAGGATGCCGGTAACTGGTATATCATTTGCAATAGCCCTCCTATCCCTAGCTGGAATGCCATTCCTAAATGGCTTCATAAGTAAATATCTGATATTTGCTGCAGCCATAGATGCTCAGGCATACCTATTAACCTTAATAGGGTTATTGAATAGTGCTGTTGGAGTTGTATATTATGTTCGTGTTATACAAGTATTGTTTAGGAAGCCAATTGAAGCTGTTATGAGAGCACATGAATCTCCACCATTAATCACATCATCACTTGTAATTCTATCATTGCTATGCATAGTTTTCGGTGTATGGCCTCAACCATTATCATACGTTGCTGAATTGGCGGCTCACTTCACCTTCCAGAGGTTGGTGTACATTACAAGTATACTGAAATTCTAAGTTTTGAACAGTAAAATTAATAACATTTTTACAAACATATTTTTCTGGACTATTTCAAGATGAGTGGAGTGGCTGTACATGTCAAGTGCACTTAAACCTGTGGAGATGGCTAAGGTTAGGATAATAATTCCAAAAAGCTACTATTATGATGTTAAGTTGGCACTTACGAAATTGAAGGTTTTACATTTAGATGAATGGTGGCATGATGAGGAGTTCGTTGAATTAATTAGGGAGGAGCGCTCAGCTGGTGGGGAGGTTGATGTGAAATCCCTTGTTAAGGAGCATCCTGAAACAGTTAAATTTAATGGGTTGCTGAAGAGATACATGAGCTTGGCTGATACACTTAAAATTGATGTAGCTAGCTTCACATTTAATGAGGAGCTTCTAAACAGATCTCACTTGAAATCCATTGAAGAAAATATATCACGCCTTGAATCAATAGTCAAAGAGTTTTCAAATCTACTTGAGAGTGGTGAGGAGAAGTTTGCGGAATTTAAGAGTAAAGTTGCTGAAGCATTCCCAAACTATGAATCCTTCATAGTGGGAGCCATCAATACACTCAAGGTTGTTTTGGATAGGGATGGAAATGTATTCCATTCAAACTTCTTCTCATATATGCTTGGATGGACTCCTCCGGATAAAGTTGATGATATAGTTGAAATAGTCCAGAAGGTTGCTGAGAATTCCTCAATGGTATTAGTGTCGCCACCAGCAAAGCATGATCATCCACCATTCCTCTCCCGATCCCCAAAGTTCCTGAAACCCTTCGAATCTCTAATAAAAACATATGATATCCCATCAACACATGAAGTTAACCCAACACTAATAGTGAGCATAACATTCCCAATACTATTTGGATTAGCCTTTGCAGATGTCGGTCACGGACTACTCCTAGCATTATTTGGAATACTACTATACACGTATAAGCGTAGAGGGTTTAAGAGTAAAAGTGAAATGATAGGTTTACTGATGTCTGGAGCTGAACTATACATACTATGTGGAATTATGGCTATCATTGGTGGGTTAATGTTCGGTGAGATATTTGGATTTCACATGCATGAACCACCACTGGGATTCATATTGGAGCACATTCCAGGTATAGGTCACGTCTTCAGCCCATTAGAGGAGCCTATGAAAATGTTTAAATTATCATTAATGGTTGGGATGATTCATATAAGCATAGGCCTCACATTAAGCATAATAAACGATGTGCTTGAAGGTGAATATAAGAAGGCCTTCTTCGGTTCAGCATGCTGGTTGTGGTTCTACCTTGGAGCAATGTACTTAGGACTATTCGTATACAAGTTTGATATTGGGAAGTGGATGTCTGGATTAACATTAACAGTACCACTAGTAATTCTACCAATAGTCTTGATGCTCGTGGGAATGATGGTAACTGAAGGTCCAATAGATGGATTCGCCCACACATTTGAAGCTGCAATAAGCTCCCTCTCCCACACAGTCTCCTATGGACGTATACTTGCACTATCCCTATCACATGGAATGTTAAGCCAACTCCTCTCCTCTGCAGCTCCAGCCCTCGGCGCACTCGGATACATCGTACTAGCCATAGGGACAATATTCCTAGTAATGGCTCTAGAGGGACTTGTATCCTTCACACACGTCCTAAGGTTAACATGGGTTGAATTTGGATTCAAATACTTCCGTGGTGGGGGGAGGGAATACAAACCCCTAGGCGTTCATTAACTTCATAAGATTTATAAGTTGTTTATATCATGATAGTATAGCTTCAATAATGGGGGTATATGGCGTATGGATCAAGTAATCACAGGTCTTCTGGGTGTTCTGCTATCAAGTTGTGTGCCTATAGCTGGAGCAGCATATGGAATCATAACTGCAGGAATATCGATGGCTGGAGCTGGAACTGAACGCCCTGAAATAGTTACGAGACTGCTCCTCGCAGTGGTATTGGCTGAGGCTATAGGAATCTATGGGCTACTAACATCAATAATGCTTATAGGAAAACTCTCCACAATTTTGGCATCTTATGAGGCATCCATGAAAGGTTTAACGGCAGGTGCCGTCATGGCTGCATGCGGCTTAATGGCTTCAATAGCCATAGCATATACAGGCTCAGCTATGGCTGGAGCTGGAGTTGAGAAACCTGAAATTGTTACGAGAACACTACTAGCGGTGGTTCTAGCTGAGGCTTTAGCGATCTATGGGCTACTAATATCAATCATGCTGATAGGTACAATATAAACGTGTATGGCGGCATCCATGTCTTCGGTGGAAAGCCTCAAAACTGAGATTGAAGAGCTGGAGAGGAAATTTAAATCCACTAAGAGAAGGTATAGACGATCCATTTTAAAAGCTAAAATCGGTATTAAGCGATTCGCCCATGTTAGGGCTGGGCTTCATGGCAAGGTTGAAGGGGTTAGGGCTGGGCTTCATGGCAAGGTTGAAGGGGTTAGGGCTGGGCTTCATGGCAAGGTTGAAGACGCTATTCATAGCAGTATTGAGCGTATACATAGGCCCGGCCTCAGACCTGAAGATAGTTTGACAAAGATATATAGTATGATTGATAAACCGAGCTACATTCTGAAAGTTAAGCCTTCAAAAATTCTAATGGCAAAATACTATTTATCCAGAGCTTTAAGTGGTATTGCAAATTCACTATTTCGCTTTAAAGTTTTCCTTTCAGGTAAGCTTTCTACACCACCAATACTTTACTCTAAATCCTACCCTCTTTCAATGGTTGAACTCAGATTTTGGTATACTGGCGTTTATGGGAAATTGACTCGTAGACCTAAGGGGTTTAAGGATGCTTTTATGCGTTGGAAGTCTAGTTTGGGTAATTATAAGGTTAGGATAGATGATTCTAAAGCCATGATTAGGGGGAGAATTGAAAGCTCTATTCAGAGGGGTAAGGGTGCTATTAGGAGATTCTTCGATTGAACTTTAAATATGATGATTTTTCTTTTAAACTATAATTTCCTCCATTATCCTTTCTTTTGGTAGTTCAAAGCTCTTTCCATATGCTATGACCTTTAGATTCTTCATTTCAATCATTTTGCGTGTTAGGTATGCTAGTACTGGTGATATGTCGTATCTGAATCCAGATACCCAAACCCTCTTATAGTTTCTGAATATCTCTCTACTGAAAAGCTTCTCCAATGCTTCCAGTCCACCCTTCTTTAGTGCTTCTAATCCTGTGTTGATTAAGTTTGGGTAGTCCTTGCTCAATGCTTCCCTTAATGCTTCATTGTAATCCCCCCTTTCAAATGCGTTCTTCAGCTTTTTCAATCCCACTTTATATGTTGGTGTTATTATGTATTCTTCTAGTTCACTCCAATCTATACCGATCTTCTTCGCTCTTAAAACGTTCTTCACGTTTGTTAAATCTATTTCTAACCCCAATAACTCCCTAATACTCTTCGAGCTTTTACCATCGAGCTTCTTAGCTTCATTCATCAATTCCCTATATGTCATCTTCTCTATCCTAGCTTCAATTATCTTTATATCCTTCACTCCACCTTCTATGGCTTCATTTAATGGTATTGGTAATCCAAGTTCCATAAGTTTTCCAATGGCTTCCTCTATATCCTTTGATTCCTCATAGACTTTTACGTATTCCTCTATGCTTAATCCTAGTGGTATTGGTGTTATATGTTGCTTTAACCTCTCGGTTTCCGCGTTTAGTGTTTTCAATCTTAGTAGTGCTTTTATGTTTTCAGCTTCATATTTCATCATGTGTAGTGCTATGACTCTCATGGCTTGTGTTGGTAGCCACTTCAATATTTTTATGTAGCTCTTCGTCAATTCCTCTAGGAGTATCTTCTCCAATTCTATTGGTGTTGGAGTCCTATACATCCCTCTAAATGCATGTCCATATGGTGTTCTCTTCAATTCATCTATCAATTCATCGTAGCTTAATTCTGTGAGTTTGAGGTATTGCTCATATGTTATGAATTCTCTCTTCATCCCTCTAATCTTGGTGTTTATGAATCCGTATCTCAGTATCCCAAGCAATTCCCATCAACCTTTGCAGAACTCTTTTACCTAAATCTTATACTTATCCTTTTTCGTCAGTAGGTATGTTGTTATTATTATTAGCCATAGGAAAATCCCTATTGTCATTCCTATCCCAGCGTAGAATTCACTTATCATCTTCCCAAGGAAGTAGCCCAGAACTATTAATGGTATCATTGTTAGTAGTAGTATTATGCTCCTAGTCATCATATATCTGAACACGTACCTTTCCATTCTCGTCCTCCTCTCCTCTTCCACAGTTACCTTCTTCTCAACTTTTGCCTCTTCCTCCACGCCTCTTTTACCTTTAATTATGATTTTCGCTCCCTCCACAACCTTTTGGAGTGAATTGTATGGTTTATTGTTTTCCATGTTTATTCTGCATGCCTCATACACTACTTTCATTGGTATGTATTCTATGCGTTTCATCCATTCATCAATTTTAGCATCTTCAATTTTCACTCTAATTATAAATCTCTCTCTACCAATGGTTTCCATGGCTGTTTTAATGGCATTCAAAACCTTCTCAGTTGGCTCCACATATAAGTCTTCTTCAATCATAAACTTCATTTAAATGATTTGCTCCCCAATTTTTAACCGTTACCTTTTTATAATGTTCATAAGTAACTAATTTTGTTAGTTTAATTAATGCTTGTTTGGTGAGGGGTATGTTGTACTATTCCCCTTGGCTTGTTTGGGTAATACCGATTGTAGGCGCAATACTTACACCCCTAATAGCCCGTTTAGGTGAGAGGGTTAGGGATTACTTTGCAGTTTTATGTTCGCTTATAGCTGCTTTGATGGCTACATTAAACTTTTCATATGTATTGTCTGGTGAAGTTTACGTTCCCGGAGTGGGCTACGTTCATCCTCCAGTGGATTGGCGTGTTAAGTGGTTTGTTACTCCAGGATTCTACCTTGACGTTGGGGTATTGATAGATCCATTGAGTGCTTTTATGGGGGTTATTGTGGCTTGGATATCATTCCTAATAATGGTTTATAGTTTGGGTTATATGCATGGTGAGGAGGGGTTAACTAGATACTGGTTCTTCATGAACTTCTTCATTGGAAACATGCTCCTACTGGTCATGTCCGACAACATTTTGCAGATGCTCTTCGGATGGGAGGGTGTTGGATTATGCAGCTATCAGTTAATAGGATTCTACTATAGCGATGAGAGGAAGCGTTGGATTGGCGATGTCCCACCATCACATGCTGGTATGAAGGCATTCATAACCACAAAGATTGGTGACATATGTTTAATGATAGCTTCATTCATAATATTCTCAGTAGCGGGAACATTCAACTTCATGGATCTTCAAGCAAATCATGAGTGGATAATTGAACTTGCAAAGCTTGGCTTAATAGTTCCAGTTACAATACTATTGTTTGGGGGGCCTGTCGGCAAGTCTGCGCAATTCCCACTCCATGAGTGGCTTCCTGAGGCTATGGCTGGCCCAACATCTGTTTCAGCCTTAATACATGCTGCAACTATGGTTAAGGCTGGAGTATACCTTGTAGCACGATTATTCCCAACAATATACTATGGATTTGAAGATGCAGTGAAGCATGTCCATGGCCTTGCAATTGAAGGCTTAATCCTTCAAGCTCGTCAAAACTTCTTCTTGACTGTGGCTTGGATTGGTGCATTCACAGCCTTCCTAGCTGCCACGCAAGCTATGGTTAGTAGGGAGTTGAAGAAGGTTTTAGCCTACTCAACTATTTCACAGATCGGTTATATGATGCTTGGTTTGGGTGCTGGTGGATTGGCTTCTGATCCATCCACAGGATTCGTGGCTGGCATATTCCATTTAGCCAGTCACGCCATATTTAAGGCTCTCCTATTCATGGCTGCTGGAGCAGTTATACATGCATGTGAAAGTACCAATATGTTTGATATGGGTGGTATTAGGAGGGATATGCCAATAACCTTCGCCACAATGCTTGTTGGTGCATTATCCCTTTCAGGTATACCTCCACTGAGTGGTTTTTGGAGTAAGGAGGCTGTTTTCACTGCATGCATAGTCTCCGGGCAATACTTGTTGCTGGCTTTAGCTGCAGTTACTGCTGCAATAACATTCTTCTATAGTTTACGTATGATTGCAATAACATTCCTTGGACATAAGAGTGAGCATTTGGAGGAGCTTGAGCGTGAGGGTCATCATGTACATGAAGTTTCGAAGGTTATGTGGGTTCCATACACAGTATTGGCTGCTGCCACTATTGTAATTGGGTTTGTTGGTCCATTCTTTGAGCATTTCATGCATGAATTCCTTGAACCATCAATGCACATATTGCATCATGAAGTTAGGTTGTCGGCAATGGTTTATGGTGCAGTGGAATCCTATGGTGGTGTTCCAATGCAATTAATTACGTCAACCATCACTGCTTGTATGCTGTTAATTGGAGGTTTACCCGCCTACTACCTCTACATATCCAGAAAGGTGGATCCTGAGGAGTTTGTGGAGAAGCATGGTTTGAAGGGGTTGTACAATTTCCTCTACAACAGATGGTATATCAATCCAACATACTACCGCCTCTTCGTCTACTCATTGATAAGTGGAAGCTCTATTCTGTTTAGGAATCTTGAGAAGGCTGTTATCGATGCATTCAATTACGTCCTCGCAAACTTCATTGTAAAGCTTAGCAATGTAATCTACAAGTACTTTGAAAAGCCCATTCTTGATGGATTGAATTATGCAATTGCATATGCTTTCGCATCGTTTTCCCAAGCTTTCAGGAGGATTCAAACTGGTGTTTCATCGTTCAACATTATGGGGATGGCTTTAGGAATAATATTATTGATAATCCTCATAATACTTAGGGTATTGTGAGCTCATTAAACCCCATAACTTTTTATAGCTCTACTTTTAATTAATGGAATTGGACAGTTTATATTGATATGTTAAAGGTTTATCGAAGTTGCTTGGATGTTTAGGGTGATGGTGTGGGTGATTTGGCTTCATGAATCCCATTAGAGTTAGAGTTAGGGGGATTTACTCCACAGCTCTCTCGAAGATTTTCATTGATGAGGGTTATAGGGTTGTTCAACCATCGAAGATAGCTGAGGATAGGTTTAATATTGATGATGAAGCTGAGTTTATGCCTTACGATATTGATATCTTTGATCGTGAAGATAAGTATGGGGTTCACATACTCGCTTCCAGGGGGCTTGTAGACGATATTAGGAGGCTTCTACACAAGTATCTCTTTGATGCAATTATAAATGTTGAGCCTTATAGTGTTAGGGGGATCTATAAGGGTAGGGTTGAAGCCATTGACAAGGTTAGGGGGGTTGCATACATATCAATAGGGGATGGATTGATTGGAACTTTAAAACTACATAATGAACCTTTAAAGATTGGTGATGATGTTATTGTTCAAGTGGATAAGAGTTCAGTGAATTTTGGTAAGCCCATATTGACTACACGTATAGGATTGGCTGGGGAATATGTGGTCATATTTAGGGGTGAGGGGGTGAAGATTAGTAGGAGGCTTCGTAGTAAAGGTGTTGTGGATGATGATCTAAAACCTTACTATGATATCCTCCCAGAGGGGTTTGGTGTAATATTTAGATCTTCATTTAAGAGTGCATCCAAGGATGATATTTTAAATGAGATTTCCAATTTAATTCGCAAGTATGAGGGGTTGCAGAATTCTGTGAAGAATTCCCCTGTTTGGAGCTTATTAATTGAAGGTTATTCACTTATGAACGTCCTATTCCCCCATAATTCCAAAAACGTTTTAGATGATGTTAGGAGGAAGGTTACTCCAACAATTAATTCACATCACTACTTTAAGTCACTCGGTAAATTGCAATCCAATATTGTTGACAGAATTGAGGAGGCAATGAAACTTGGAGTTGATGTGGAGAGTATGTTTTCTGAATTGGAGCATTCTAGACGTAAGTTTATTGGAGGTATAAAGTTTTTGGAGCATGTTAAGCTTAATGGTGAAATTGTATTGCTTGGCAATATTGAGTCAATTAAAGTTCTTGACAATGTATTGGAAATAGTTAGGAAAGTTAAATCTTCAGGTTCATATGATGGTTTGAATGTTGCTAAGAAAGTTGGGGATAAAATTCTAACCACAATAAGGTTTGGCGATTGGTATTATGTTTCAAGATATTACTCTAATGATGGCAGATTTATAGGAGCCTACGTGAACATAAATACTCCTGTGGAAGTTTACCCTGGAAAATTGAGGTATATTGATTTGGCAGTTGATATATGCATTAAACCTAACGGTGAATTTGAAGTGTTGGATTTGGAGCTTCTTGATAATGCATTTAAATCTGGCATAGTATCTGAACGTCTCTATGAATTCATACATAATGTCATTGGTGAAGTTAAATCCAGTGTTTTGAGTGAAGTACTGAATAATTTAGCTTCAACTAAATCATAAAAGTTTTATATTGTATATAGCTATAACATTATGTTACAATTTTGATGTGGAGGTGTGCTGATGCTCGCTGAAGGTTTAATATTCTCGACTATAGTGGTCTTATCCATATTCCTACCAATAACATACATTACTGGTAGATGGATTGGAAGTAAGTGTGGTTGGGTTGCCTTCATCCCACTACTATACTCCTTCATAGCTTCACTAATGCTCATACCATTAGTTTCCTCAATAGGTCCAGTGCATCTCCTCATACCCCTAGTGCCATCCATAGGTTTAAATTTCGGCTTCCTAGTTGATGGTTTAAGTCTACCCATAATATTCACGATTACATTGCTTTGCACTGTGGTCTCAATATATTCAATGCCCTACATGGAGCACCATATAGGTGAAGATAAAGCTCAACATGCCGCCTACTACACCCTATACATACTTTACGCTCTAGGGATGATTGGAACAGCCTTATCCACAAATCTAATCCAATTCTACTTCTTCTGGGAGCTTATGCTACTACCATCATGGGCTCTTATAAACATTTGGGGTTATGGTGAGAGGGAGAAGATTGCATTGAAGTACTTCATCTATACGCATGTGGGTGCACTTGGATTGCTTGCAGGAATATTAACTTTGTACTCGATATATGGAACCTTCGAACTTCCATTAATTGCTTCACTAAGCCGCTTCACGCATCCCAGTGAATACTTGAAGTGGGCTGTTGTGGTAATGTTTTTCGGATTCGCAGTTAAGATGGCTATAGTCCCATTACACACATGGCTTCCAGATGCACATGCGGAGGCTCCAACACCCATAAGTGCGCTATTATCACCAGCAATGATTGGACTTGGCGGATATGCAACTGTGAGGATAATTTACTCAGCATTTCCAGATGTTTGGGGTTCATTTAGCTTGGCTCTAAGTGTATTGGCCCTTATAACGATGGTTTATGGTGGGGCGATGGCTCTTGCACAAGATGATATTAAGAGGTTATTGGCTTACTCCAGCGTATCCCAAATGGGCTACATATTAATGGGACTTTCAAGTGCTGACCCCGTTGGGCTTGGTGGAGCCATGTATCATTATGTTAGTCATGGAACTTGTAAGGCTATCCTCTTCATGGTTGCTGGAGCATTAATTATTGAAACTCATGGTTTGAGGAGTATTTCAAAGTTTGGTGGTTTAGCTAAGAAGATGCCTCTAACAGCAGTTACAGCTTTAATAGGGTTTTTGGGTATTGCTGGAACTCCACCATTAAATGGATTTCAGAGTGAGTGGATGATCTTCACTGGAGCTTTCCATGGAGCTATAGAATCCCATGATGCTATGAGGCTTATTGTGGTTGCACTTGGACTTGTGGGTAGCGTGTTGACTGCTGGCTACGCTCTATGGACTATTAGAAGAGTATTCTTCGGTCCTCTAAAGAGTGAATTGGAGGATGTACATGAGCCTTCAATCCTCGTTTTAGCTCCAATGATGGTGTTAGCCTTCTTCACAGTCCTCCTCGGAATATATCCAAGGATACTCATGGATCTCCTAGCATCATTTCTAAGTCAAATTTAATTTAACACACTCTATTTTCAGTTTATCTATATCTATACCAGCATCATACAAATTTTTCAGTGCATGTGTCGTGGCAATTCCACTCATTATTCCCTCACTTTTGTATATTGCTTTCCACTTCAAAACTGTGTGCTTACTCCTACTCTTATACGTTATTTGATGTACAACATCCGCTTTAACTATATCCACAATTTCACCACTATGTATCTCGAAGCTTCCAACAACACTTTTACTATTGGCATTCAACCATATTCTCCCAGAGATTTCTGGGTATAGGTTTCTTTGATTGAAGTGTTGCTCTAAATTTGATATGTTGTGTCTAGCTATGGATATCAATATGAACTTCTTGAATTCATTTAAATTAACCCTACCTTCAACTTTAAATAAAACCTCCTTCTTTAACCTCTCAACATCCCTCTCCGAAAGGCATTTATCACATATATTTCCATCAGCTGGTCTACCACAATATATACATGTTCCCTCAGTCAATTTCATGCGCCCCTTATACTTGCCTTCACCATCAATTTAGCTAGACATCATATACAAATATATTTTCAATAGTATCTTCCATATATAGACTCCCATCCTTTAACGTTTTCGTTTGAATATGTGAGGGCGGGGACTGTATCAAAATATAATTAGACCCAAAAATAATTGATATGAGGTTATTGATGATGAGTACAAGTTTAAGGTGGTGTAAGAGTTTGGTTTTACAAGATTCTTGCAATTGTAGTGGGGATCAATGATGAGGATACGAGGGCTAGAACAATAGTCTACAATGATTATTAAGGTGTTAGGATAGATTACATAAAGCCTCAAGAAATAATACTAGAGAAATTAGGAATGGCTCTCCACTACAATCCATTGAAACCAAATACTTTATGAACATTGATTATACGAACAAACTATTGAAACTGGGGGGATTATCCCCAGAAATAAAACTTACATCCAAGACATTATTGGGAGGAGAAACACGAACATAACCCTACAATATCTTGCGCTTATCGCAAACACTTCAAAAGAATACCAGTAAACGATAGTGTAAGCAATAATCAACTATTAACTCTCAACACCAGAACTAAAAGTTCTCATACAACCTATATATAACAGATGCTCTGAAGTTGCTGAATTTCTCGTATCATGCTCCGCATTTTTTCCAATGCGTCTATCATTGCTTGTATTTCACCTAAATTTCTTTTAGAGTTGGTGTGGTAATTTTGCAATTGCTTATGTGATAAGCTTTGTTAAAAATGTCTTTTGCATTGTTTTTCAATGGTTAAACTATGTACTTGTGAAGTTGCTGTTCTAGCCTAGTAGTTCCCTTACGGCATTTCTAGTTATGGGGTCTGCTATTACATATTTGTTATTTGTTTTCTCAATAATTGAGAGGTCTAGTAGTGTGGTTAATAGATCGTTAAGCGTCTTATCATTTATTGTTCTATTCTCAATGTCTTCAAGTCTGCTTTTTATTTCACTCCAGCTTCTCTCCGTTGTTAGTAGTTTTAAGAGAACATGGTATCTCTCGCTTCTTCTGCTCTTCAAGAATTTTTCGATTTCCTGCTTTGCGATCTCGACTGCAATTTTAATAATTTTATCGATGTTCTCAGAACATGTATCAGTGTTCATGTAGCAGTTATAGCCGAAAAGAGTCAACCAACCTATAACACCCCCAAAAGCTCTGGCAGCGTTCTCAATGATGTGACTGGGAATTGAAACCCCTAATTCTCTAAATCCCTTTTCAAGAAAATCCACAGATTCTTCGAAACTTAACCTCCTCGTGGATACTACGTGCATATATCTGCCGTAGAGAGGAGACTCCACAATATCAATACCTATGAATTTAAATAGGAGACCTACCTCGGAGCCCGTTAATACTAATCTAACATGCTCTAAGTTGTCGTAAATGTAGGCGAAAATCCGTGGAAAGTTTATCCAAGTTATTTTCCTGAGCTCCCGTGCTTCGTCAAAGGCGATAATAATAGGTTTTCCGATGTCGAAGCCGATCTTGTTGAGGGCAGTGAACATCTCTACGAATTCGAATTTCTTGTCACCTCTCCAGGAAATGTCTACCGATAGTGGTGATAGAGAGATCGAAACACCGTTGACTCTGCGCAGTTTCTCCACGATCTTCCTACGTAGGGGAGTGTTTCTCGATATGAAGTCTTCCAGGGAGGCCTTTACAATATTGGCGAAGTCCCTATAGGTTGGATTCGAAGAAAGCCTTGTATCTAGGTATACATACGGGTATCCAAGTTCACTCAATGCAACTTTGAGGAGCGAGGTCTTACCAGTCCTTCTTACTCCAGTCAAGAGAGTAATGGGAGCATTTTCCAAGCCCTTTTTGAGATCTTCAAGTTCTTTCTCGAAATCGTACAGATCACTTTTTCTTTCCTTAGGCTTTATATCAAACAACAACTTACCCTACCCCAAGTAAACTTGGGTTACCCCAAGTATATATTTTACTTTAAATCCTCATCAAAATCATTCAATGAAACTCTTAACTTTAGTCAAGAGTAGCTTACATTTTCTTAACTCCATACTAACTCTTTTTATACTCTTCAAAAATAAATAATGAATATAATCAAGTTCTGCAAGCATCCTCCATGATTCCTCATTCTTTCATTTTTCACAAAATTTTGCATGTAACTGTCAACAGTTCCCTTTAGCTGAGAAATTCTCATTCATTCAAAATTAAGCATTAATTTTAAATTAATTGTTTGAGAATATCTTTGTATTCAAATTCTTTAAGCGTTATGTGAAATAAACTAAAAGGCTTTAAGAGAAAGGATTGAAAACATATAGGTACTTCACAAACTCCTCTACCTATTTGACCATAGATGATGTAGGGGGATTATAATTTTGAAATGAACTCATAGTTCGCTTGATCTATCCACATAATTTTTGGTGTACTTCTTTGGTTTTAATGTTTCTACAATGTAGTTGAAGGCTGCTTCAGGATCAGTCCTCCCACATGTGAATGCGTCTATGGTGGCGTATTCTAGGTTTGGCCATGCATGTATTGATATATGTGATTCTAGGACAACTCCTATTACTGCATTGTATTCACCTATGCTGTATGCTTCAACGCTTACCAATTTTGCCCTTGCAACTTCCACTGCTTTGACAACTAAATCTTTTAGGAATGTAATGTCAGCTAACATATTTTTGTTACATCCATAGAGGCTTCCATATACATGCTTTCCGACAGCCTTAATCTCCCCCGCCTGCATTTCCCCTTCTCCTATCATAAGAACATGTAAAATTTAAACTTTTCTATGGCTTTTTCCATCCTTTTCTGGAAAAATTCGGTTTTAATAATGCTTTTTAAGATTCTCCTTTTCAAAATTCAGTTTTAAACAGAATTTCAACGTTTAAATCAAATTTAAACCTAAAAATTTGATTTTAATTCAAAATAAAAGTTTACTTTCTGATTTCTTCTAAATTTAAGTTTAAACTTTTCTTTTCATCTAGTTATGGTTTAGCTTGTATGTTATCTTTAAGCGTTTAGTTCAAATATTCCTCTAAACATAACATTAATTGTATGTCTTCTAAGCGTTTATTCGGGACTTCTGGTGTTAGGGGGGAGATTAATCGTATTTTAACTCCTGAATTGGCTGTTAAGCTTTCAATGGCATTCTCAAAGTTTCTAGGTGGGTCTGGGGATATTGTCATTGGTTTTGATTCTAGATTTCCATCTAGGGTTTTGGCTGAAGCCTGTGTTTCTGGTGCATTGTTTTCAGGTTTAAATGTATATTATGCTGGTCTGGTTCCCACACCAGTACTCCTACATTTGGTTAAGGTTTTTAGGCTTGATGGTGCCATAATGGTTTCAGCAAGTCATACTCCCCCAAAATTTTGTGGGATAATGTTCTTTAAGGGTGATACTGGGGAGCTTTCACCATCAGAATCCAATATAATTGAGGGTTTTCTAGAGTCAAATTTACAGTTTAGTTGTGGGATTGGGCGTTTAGAGTATTTGCATGATATATGCGAATTATACGTTGATTCAGTTATTGGGGGTTTTGGTAATATTGGAGGGGTTGGGGGGTTTAGGGTTGTTGGGGATATGGGTAATAGTGCATATGCACCATACCTCCAAGTATTGTTTGATCGTTTAGGCGTTGAACTCATTGATGTAAATTCCCATCCAGATGGATTTTTCCCCGGTAGGGGTGCTGATGTTAATGCTTCAAGTTTACGTGATGTTTCAAATATGATAGTTAATGGTGTTGGGGATTTCGGGTTTGGCGTTGATGGTGATGGTGATAGATGCATATTTGTCGATGAAAGTGGCTGTGTAGTTTCAGGCGATCTTACTGGAGCATTATTTTCCCGTGAAATCCTATTGAATACTGGTGGAGGCGTAATTGTATGCCCAATAAATACCTCAAACTTGATAATCGATGTTTCTAGAGAGTTTAATGGTAGAGTGCATTTCACTAGGGTTGGTCCACCTGAAATAGTTGAAGCTGTTAGGAGGGTTAATGGTGTAGTCTTCGCTTTTGAAGAATCTGGGAAGTATATTTGGCCTCAAAACATACTTTACGGAGATCCAGGCTATGCTATACTATATATGTTGAAGCTGATTTCAAAGTATGGTTCCATAGTCAATGCTATTAGGGATTTCCCAAAATACTTCCAGTTTAAGGTTGCAATTCCATGTGCAGATGAGTATAAGTGGTTGACTTTAAAATCTGTTAGGGAAAAGCTTTTAACCATGGTTCAGCCGAGGGAGGTCATCGATGTTGATGGTTTGAAGGTGATTTTCGATGAAGGTTGGATTCTACTGAGACCTTCTGGAACTGAGGATGTCTTTAGAGTTTTCGTTGAAAGCCTTGATGAGGGTTGGGCTTCAAAAATGTTTGATTTATGTGTTGGATTGGTTAAGGATGTCATTAAAAATCTATCTAAATAAGTCTTTGTCCTCGGGGTATAGTAAGTTCTTTATGGAATCCTCCCCCTTCGGATAATCGTACCCCCTAATTACAACCACTGGAATTCTATCACTCTTCCCCATTGCCAATTCAGCTGCAGCTGCAAGTTCATCAACCACAGCCATTTGTGTCACCCTTAAAGTGTAGCCATACATGTCTTGGCTCCCCCTATAATCTTTTATAACACATATTCCAGCCACCCCTATGGCGAAGTTTACATGCCCCCTCCTCCAAGCCCTCCCAAATGTATCGGATATTATGACTGCAACATCAACATTCTTCATCCTCTTTATATCCTCCCTTATCTTTCTGGCTGATTGATCTGGGTCTTCTGGTAGTAGTGAAACAATTTCTTCACCTCCAGCAACATTTGATCTATCTATTCCCGCATTGGCACATACAAATCCATGTTTTGTTTCAACTATTAAATGTCCATTCTTCATCTTCACTATCTTATTACTCTCTCTAAGTATTAACTCCACAAGTTCAGGTGTTTTCCCCGTTAATTCTGCAACTCTCCTTGCGAAGGGTGATGGTTGTACATCGCTTAACTTAACTATCCTCCCCTCAGCTTTAGCAACTATCTTGCTGGCGACAACTATTATATCCCCGTCCATTAACCCTCCAATCTGTTCATCTGCCTTTTCACATATTATCTTTGCTAAGTCATCCCCAGCCTTTATATCTGGAATACCCCTCAAACCAATTATTTCTATCTTCTTATAGTTCATCTTCATCACGCATCCTCCTAGTTAATAACATTAGTATTCCACCCCATAATGCCACACTCAATGTTACTGCTAACATAGATATAAATATGCCTATCCATCCAATTACCATTGCCAGCATGGTGTTTCCTGAGGATAGCATGTTTATTGATGTATTCAGTAGCCAATTGGCTATGAATGCGAAGGGTTGAGCCCAACTCTTCTTCATCAATGCATATTTCGCTTCCAATATCCTCTTGTACATTTCCGATTCCCCTGTGAGTTTAAATCCGAAGCTTATGAATTTCAATGTTAGATCCCTTCCAGCAGCCATGCTCATGTATTGTATTATTGTGTTTGTATCGCTTATGGTTCCCCCCTTAATTTCCCTGAATAGTTTTTGTAGGAAGCTTATTCCACCATTTTCTTCAACAATTGTCTTCACAATCATGTATGATGCTGCATAGTAGCTTAGTATGTTTGATGGTGTTTGCATTGGATTCCACCATTGAACAAATCCATAGTTTCCATTTAATTGTTTAGCTACACCCTCTAGGGTTTTCATCCTCGATGATGCTCCAGTCCATCCCATGCTCATGGTCAAATTTATGCTTAGATATTCTGCTAACCCTTCATGTAGCCATAGTATGTTTGGTGATATTCCTGCAGCCCATGCGAAGTGATGTATGAGTTCATGGAGTGCTATTTGCTCCCAGAATCCTTGTGCAGTTCTCGTGTATAGTAGGTTTAGGTAAATGTTTCCTAGGTGTGTTCCATTGAATGGTATATATCCCCCAGTCCCAAGGTCTGTCATTCTCGGTGCGAAGAAGATTATCCTTATATTTGTGAGGTTTATACCAAATATCTTTGTTAGATTACTGTAGAATGTCTTGTAAGTCTTTATTAGGTTTTCCGCTATCCCCATGTATCTCTCGGGTGTTGTGACTTCAAATATTCCCTCCTTATAAGTCTTGAAGTTTCCAGGTCTGCTTGTGGTGTATTCTATGGCTATCCTTGCATTGTTCGTTTGGAGTTTTATTGTTATCTTCTGCTTTCCACCTTCTGATGTTATGCTTGTGGGTGGTGGCTGTATGTTCCCCCCTGAAACTTTGCTTTCTCCGGGTAGGTATATGTATGCTATTCCAGTATCTGATGGGTTGAAATATATTTGTGGTGAGTAGAAGAAGCATTGTGGTTCAACTATCAATGCACCATTATCCATTGTGTAGTTGAGTTTCAATTCGAATTTTGGGTTTCCAATGTATGTAAAGGTGAAGTTGTCGTAGAATGTGAATTCCTCCCCCTCACTTGTATATGCCCTCTTAACCTCCTCATGCATTATACTTCCACTAATAATTGTCAATGTATATTTCGTGAAATTTCTAGGCACTAGGAACCATGATTTTCCACTCGTAATATATGATTCATATGTTATTATTACTTTTGTCACTCCATTGTAGTCCACATCGCATATGTATGTGTATGATCCATTATATTGCGATATGCTTAACTTATCGTAGGCTTTTGTCGTCTGGGTAATGGTTGATATGGAGATTACTATTAGCACTATTGCTAGTATTGCATAGTCTCTCATCATCCTCTCCATATTTAATCCTCCAAGGATTTTCTGGCTAATACTATGTATCCCGTATGCCCTATCATTAATGTTTCTGGTCTCGTCTCATTAGGCTTCACTTTCCACCTCCTCTGAATATTCTCTATGCATTCTATTCCAATGAATTTTGCCTTCTCCAATGCTTCAACGGTCTTTATCACTTGTTCTATTGATGGGCTGTAGCTAACTATTATCCCCCAATCAGCTAATGCCTCATATGCTTTTTCCACTATTAGCCATGGTGATGGTAGGTCTAGTATCACTGCATCCACATCCCTCTCATCAAACCCCTCACTTACATCTTTAAGTTTCAGTTCTACGTAATCCATTAATCCGGCTTTTTCAATGTTGCTTTTAGCCACCTTTATATGTTCCTCTCTATTGTCGTAACTGTATACTTTACCATTTGGCTTTACATAGTATGCTAATGCCATTGTTAGGGCTCCTGACCCTGTTCCAGCTTCTATAACCCTTGATCCTGGGCCTATTCCAGAGTAATGTATTATTGTTGCAATATCTTTTGGGTATATTATCTGCGTTTTCCTTGAAGCTTTCATTACATAATCCCTTATTGTTGGTTTTAGTATGTGGAATTCTACTCCAATATGGCTTTTCACCTTCTCCCCATACCTCTTCCCTATTATGTCGTTTGTCTTTATATACCCTTTATGGCTGTGGAATACTTGATCCTTCTTCAACTTTATCATGTAGTTTACCCTTTGATCGAAGTATAGTATTACATAGTCGTTTTCACTTATCATTCTAGCACCCCCACAGGGATATTCAATTATCCCTTTGCATTTGCTGCATTCTACTCAATATTTCATCCACTTTCCTTTCAATCCTCTTTAAATCTTCAATTATCTTTATTAGTAGCTTTACTGTTTCGTTGTGGAAGTATATTCCTTGTGGTGATTCTATTGAGCTTCCCTCACCCATTAACCTATAGAATATTAGTCTATCCCGCAATATCTTTTCAATATCCCTACTTTTATCTTCACTCATATGTTAATCATGATTATATGGGTTTAGGTGTTTGTTAAACTTTTCTTACACGTATGCATATTGTATGGTAAACTATATAGCTATTCTCCTGCTATTGTTTATGGGGTGTATTTCATTGAGGTTTAAGGATTATATTGCCTCGGTATCTAGGTCTAGGGGGAGTAGGATTATTCTAGCTTTGGATTTATCCATGCTTCCAAGGGATGCGGGTTTCAATTCTTTGAAGGAGAGGGCTGTTAAGATTCTATCCCTAGTTTCACCATATATATGTGCTGTTAAGGTTAATATGCAGTTGCTATTGCCCCTTGGACTTTATGGTGGAGTTAGTGATATTGTGGATTTAGCCCATAAGCTTGGGATTCCAGCTATAATGGATTGTAAGCTTAGTGATGTTGGTCACACCAACATTTGGGCTGCTAAGCATTATTTTGAAGCTGGATTTGATGCCATCATAGTTAATCCATTGGTGGGTTGGAGTGAGGGTGTTGAGCCAATATTTGATGTTGCTAAGGATTATGGTGGTAGGGGGGTTATACTACTCACATATATGAGTCATAAGGCTTCCCCTGAAAGTTATGAGCTTCCAGTTTACGTTGAGGGGGGCTTAAAACCTCTATACATGGTTTTCGCTGAGAGGGCTCTTAAATGGGGGGCTGATGGCGTTGTTGTGGGGGGCACATACCCTGAAAGGATAAGGGAAGTTAGGAAGCTACTTGGAGATAACATTCCAATATATACTCCTGGAGTTGGCTTTCAAGGTGGGGATGTTAAGAATTGTTTGAATGCAGGTTCAGAATACTTTATTGTGGGGAGATCTATATTTGAAGCGAAGGAACCTGAAGTTGCGGCTAAAAGGTTTAGGGATATGAGTTGGATTTAACGTGTGGATGAATATATCCTCCAAAGATCAACGATTTTTGGTATGAAGTCTTCTATCCTATATCCATGCCCTATCCCTGGGCATAGTGAGTCGAGGTATAGGTATAGCTCCATATCCTCAAATTCGATCCTCGCATTCTCCTCACTAACCCCCTCCATTGGCTTCACTGATAAGTGGAATGGGTATAGTTTACAAGTTAGTGGTCTTTCAAGGTAGATTGTGCAGTACGCTATTCCATTAACTTTTGTTAGGAATATGCATGAACCATCACCCTTCTTAGACAAATAGTACTTCCCATTGTAGTATACCACTACGGGTCCATACTTCCTTGTAAGTGATGCTGCTTCATTCATCTTTAATGGTACTATATATGCTCTGCAACATTCACCACATCTAATGCATCTCCATAGTTTAGCTTCCCTCCATGGTATGTATCTCTCCCCTCTCTCCATAATCACTCACACATTTATGGGATTTTCAGCTATTTTTATAAATTTTCAACCTCAAATTTTAATTTGGTGTATTGTTTGAGTCTAGTATTTTTGGGGGATTTGGAGGGCGTGGATTTCAATAGCCTCATTAATCGTTTGAAATCTTCATCGCCAAATGTTGGTTGCGTCCTATTATTCATAGGTTTTGTTAGATCTGAGGGTGCTAATGGGGGGGTTGTGAAGGAGCTCGATTATGAGGCTTATGGTGATCTAGCTAAAGCTGAATTGGAGAGTATAGTGGGGGATGCCATGAAGTGTGATGGTGTTTACTCGGTGGCTGTTATGCATAAAGTTGGGCGTGCATTTCCAGGTGAACATACATTCATAGTTGGAGTTGCATCTAAACATAGGAGTGAAGGGTTTAAGGTTTTAAGGGAGATCGTTGAAAGGGTTAAAAGTGAAGTTCACATATGGAAGAAGGAAGTTACCGATAAAGGTGAAGTATGGATCCCCCATAAATCGTAACATTTAACATTTTTAAGTTAACCACCACCCTCTATTAATTGGTGTTGAATTTGTCTTTGGATAAGAGGATTGAGGATGCCATTGTAATGCTTCTTAAAGCTGCATCAATATATCTTCCGCAAGACGTTAAGAATGCATTGATTAAAGCTAGGGATTTGGAGGATAATCCACTTGCAAAGGCCCAGCTTGATGCAATTATTAGGAATTGTGAACTTGCTGAAGTTGAGGGGAAGCCTATATGTCAGGATACTGGACTCATATCATTCTATGTTTCCGTGGGGGATGAATTTCCAGTTAAAGGTGCATTGGCTGATATACTTAGGAAAGCCACCATTAGGGCAACAAGAGAAATACCCCTCAGACCAAACTCTGTGGATGTTTTAAGTGGGAAGAATCCCGGCGATAATACTGGTAGATATGTGCCACACATAGAATGGGAACTCATACCGAATAGTAATGAACTTAAGGTGACAGCATTCCCGAAGGGTGGTGGAAGTGAGGGGCCATGCTTAGCTAAAGTCATCCTACCCACTGAGGGGTTAAGGTATGCTAAGAAGATAGTTTTAGATGCTGTTGCAGAGGCTGGACCTAAACCATGCCCACCCACAGTTATAGGTGTTGGTTTGGGTGGAACAATGGATTATGCAGTTAAACTTGCAAAGAAGGCTCTACTTAGACCTATTGGTGTTAGGAGTGATGTTGAAGGTCTAGCTAAACTTGAAGTTGAATTACTTGAACTTGTGAATAGTTTAGGTATAGGTCCACATGGCGTTGGAGGTAAGACTACTGCTCTAGATGTCCATGTGGATTGCGCCCATAGGCATCCAGCATCATATGCTGTAGCTGTAGTATTCAATTGCTGGGCTGTTAGGAGGTCAACTATGATCATGGATTCCAAGGGGAACGTTGATTTCATAACACATAAATTCATGAATGAATTGTGGAGGTGAATGGGCTTGGAATATCATATGAAAACTCCATTAAGTGAGGGGGATGTTAGGAAACTTAAGGTTGGAGACATAGTCTATTTAAGTGGAATCGTTGTTACGGCTAGGGATGCAGCTCATAGTAGAGCTTTATCAATATTGAATTCAGGAGGCTCCCTACCAATAGATTTGAGGGGGCTTGCAATATACCATTGTGGTCCAGTGGTCGATAAGAAGGATGATAAATGGGTTGTTGTGGTTGCAGGTCCAACGACAAGTACTAGGATGGATCCGTTGGAGTATGAGTTTATTGAGAAGACTGGTGTTAGGATGATAATTGGTAAGGGTGGAATGGGGGTTAGGACTGTTGAAGCTTGCAGGAAGTTTGGTGCAGTCTACACAATATTTACTGGTGGAGCAGCCGTTTTGGCTGTTAAGGGTATGAAGAGGGTTTTGGATGTTCATTGGCTAGATTTAGGTATACCTGAAGCATTATGGGTTATTGAAGTTGAGAATTTCGGTCCACTAATGGTAACCATAGATTCTCATGGAAACAATTTCTACGATTCAATAAACAAGGAGGTTTATAGGAGGCTTAGGGAAGAGATTTACCCGAAGATTGGAGTTCAAGGTTAACTTAAATCAATATTTTCTTTTTGATATCTACCCTCATACGTTTTATGCGGTTCCCCTTCCAATTCTATGAATATCAATTGAATTATCCTTGCATTCCTATACAGTGTTATTCCATGCTCATTATACACATACAATAAGCTTTCACTTCTACCAATATATCCTGGATCCCATAATGCTGTATGTATTGTGGCTCCACATCTCAATAGTGATGATCTCGGTAACCCTATGGCTATCATGTTTTTCGGCATCTTTACAATTTCATTGTACACTATCTTATATGCACCCCTTTCCAAGTGTACTTTCCCTTCATCATCGAATGGTATTTGCTCTGCATCTGGGATAATCCTATGCTTATTTGTAAAGTCTATTGTCCCTGAACCCATAAATCTCCAGACACTATTCAAGGTTAACTCTATCCCTGCTGGTTGAATTTGCAATTCTGGTGATATGAGGTTTTCCACGATTCCCATCTTATAAGCTTTCATACCAGTTATTATCATAACCTACTCCTCCCAGAACATCCTAGTTCTAAGATACTCCTTCTCAGCTTCCAATATTTGTATGTAGAATTCCTCTTCAGTCTTAAAGTACCCCTTCAGTATCCTTGCAGCTGTCGTCGGCCCAACTCCTCTAGCTGCCAAGGCTATTAACGCCCTCTTACCATAACTCATTATTAAGCTTATGCTCTTCTGGAATTCTTCGAAACTCTTCTTTTCATCATCACTCATCTTCAAACCCCTATGCCACTTATCCAATATCTTTAATATGTCTTCCCTATGTGTTGCCCCTATGGCTTTTGCTCCACATTTTGGGCAAACTATCTCTTCAGGTAGGTACTTCACTTTATATCTACCCATCCACTTCCTACAATGTATGCATGCAAGTATAACTTCCCTATTCTGTAATCTCTCCCTAACTATATCCACTATGTTTAGTGGGGCTTCACCTTTCGGTATTAATCCTTGTGGGAGTGCTTGTATGAGTATTTGCCTAGTTAATGGCGATATATTAGAATCCATTCTACCCCTATACGCTTCCAACCTAACCCTTCCAGCTCTAACTTCTTCCACAAACCTCTTAACTGCCTCTATGTTGAAGTAGTCTTGTATGGCTTCTCTAAGTGCCTCTCTTTCTGCAACTGTATCCTCCAAGTATGTTGCTAACCCTTTAATCCTACTTATCTTTGCATCCTTCTCCACAACCCCCATCCTCCTAGCAACATGTAGTAGCTTCCACTGATATTCATGCGTATTCTTCAATGCATTGACAATCCCTTCATCTATA